>BNJT01000643.1_pt1 | contig 145317 bp, 197 predicted proteins | sample 8540491 | NCBI WGS metagenome assembly BNJT01 (sample SAMD00202455, study PRJDB9452) | human saliva metagenome | host: Homo sapiens
TGTTGCATAAGTCAATGGTGCTTTGTATACCTCTCCTCTATAGGATGGATCAGTCAAGACAGGCATTGAATAATGAACTGCACCCCCAAAAGTTAGACAAAAGAAAATCTAACTTTTGGGGTATTTTTATTATGAAATTAACTTATGATGATAAAGTTCAGATCTATGAACTTAGAAAACAAGGATATAGCTTAGAGAAGCTTTCAAATAAATTTGGGATAAACAATTCTAATATTAGGTACATGATTAAATTGATTGATCGTTACGGAATAGAGTTCGTCAAAAAAGGAAAAAATCGTTACTATTCTCCTGATTTAAAACAAGAAATGATTAATAAAGTCTTACATGAAGGCTGGACTAAAGATAGAGTTTCACTTGAATACGGCCTCCCAAGTCGTACGATACTTCTTAATTGGCTAGCACAATACAAGAAAAAAACGGGTATACTATTGTTGAGAAAAACAAGAGGAGAATACCTAAAATGGGACATAAGCTAAAAACGAGACCTGAAGAGATGACAGAATTAGAACATCTTCAAGCAGAAAATGAGTACCTGAGAGCGGAGAATGCCATCCTAAAAAAGTTGAGAGAACTCCGATTGAAGGAGGAAAAAGAGAAAGAAGAAAGACAGAAATTGTTCAAGAATTAATCACTGAGTTTTCGTTAGATATTCTTCTAAAAGCCATTAAACTAGCTCGTTCGACCTACTACTATCACTTGAAACAGCTAGACAAACCAGATAAGGACCAAGAGCTTAAAGCTGAAATTCAATCCATTTTTATCGAACATAAGGGAAATTATGGTTATCGTCGGATTCATTTAGAACTAAGAAATCGTGGTTATCTGGTAAATCATAAAAAGAGTTCAACGCTTGATGAAAGTACTCAATTTACAAGCTAAAATGCGACAGAAACGAAAATATTCTTCTCATAAAGGAGACGTTGGCAAGAAAGCAGATAACCTTATTCAACGCCAATTTGAAGCAGCCAAACCAATGGAAAAGTGCTACACAGATGTGACAGAATTTGCCATTCCAGCAAGTACTCAAAAGCTTTACTTATCACCAGTTTTAGATGGCTTTAATAGCGAAATTATCGCCTATAATCTTTCAACTTCACCAAACTTAGAACAAGTGAAAGCTATGTTAAACCAGGCCTTCAGTGAGGAACATTACACAAATACTATTCTCCATAGTGATCAAGGATGGCAATATCAACACGATTTTTATCACAGGTTTTTAGAGAGTAAGGGAATTCAGCCATCTATGTCACGTAAAGGTAACAGCCCAGACAACGGCATGATGGAATCTTTCTTTGGCATTTTGAAAGCGGAAATGTTTTATGGTTACGAGAAGACGTTTAAATCACTTAATCAATTGGAACAAGCTATTGTAAACTATATTGATTATTACAACAACAAACGAATTAAGGTAAAACTAAAAGGACTCAGTCCTGTGCAATACAGAACTAAATCCTTTGAATAAATTAATTGTCTAACTTTTTGGGGGCAGTACATAATAGGCGTTCTTTTTATTTTTAAGATCAATAAACCATTTTCCTCCTAGGTGTTTGCGAAAGGTTTCACCGATATAAACGGTCAAATAATCCAACATCTTGCGGTCTGCTATCAAAAGCATGGTGGTCTTCGTAGTGAGCTAAGATCCAAGCCTCCAAATCATCCAAGGACTGCATACTATAGTCTAAATTTAGCCCTTCTTTCTCCGCAAAATCCCTTGTGAAATAGTCCATCTTAAATCCAATCTGAAAAATCCATTCCTGAAAAATCTTCTTGTGTGTATGCCATTGTTCTACCTCCTCTACTATTTAATATTTAATTCTTATATGGATTATACTATAAAAAGCATCAAGTGAAAAGATGAAGAAAATATATATAGCAGATTGAACTTAGAATAGTACACTACAAATTCTAAAACATTTTTAGAAATTGATTTGACTTTCCTAATCTCTTTGTTCATATCTTATTTCAATCAACTATATTTTTTTCTAATAACTTTTTTTATAACAAAAAGACTTAGAAATAGGATTCCCACTTCTAAGTTTTTTTAATGATAGATGTTTTAAAAATCATCTACTCAAATAGTTGATAGTAATCAGAAATTTTTCATCTTGGCTTTTCTCATCCTTATTCAAATCTTGGATGATTCGGCCTTCTTTCATAACAATCAAACGATTTCCGTACTTGAGGGCATCCTCCATATGATGGGTAATCATAAGCGCAGTCAGCTTGTCCTTGCTGACAAAGTCATCTGTCAACTCCATCAAGGCCACACTTGTTTTAGGGTCAAGAGCTGCTGTGTTCATCCAACAACAGAAGTTCCGGACGTTTTAGCGTTGCCATCAAGAGACTTAAGGCCTGTCTTTGTCCACCTGACAAGAATTCAATGGGTGTATCCAAGTGTTTTTCTATACCATTTCCAACCTTCTCAATAGTTGCTTGAAATTCTTCCTTGTAAGCTGAGAGTCTTCTTGGAAATAGACCACGTTTTTCTCCACGAAACTTTGCAATCAAGAGGTTTTCTGCAACGGTCATACGAGGGGCAGTTCCCATCTTAGGATCCTGAAAGACTCGAGAAAGGTACTTGGCACGTTTTTCAGGGCTAAAATGAGTCACATCCTCACCCATAATACGAATGCTACCACTGGTTAAAGGCAAAGTTCCTGCGATGCTATTAAAGAGGGTTGACTTGCCTGCACCATTTCCACCCAGGATTGTGATGAAGTCATGTTCGTAAATATCAAGAGAAACATCGTTTAGGATAATTTTCTCCTCGTCAAAGCCATTTGTCACAATTTTTGTGGCATTTCTTAATTTTACAATTGCTGTCATTTGCTTAACTTGACTCCTTTCAAGTATTTATCCTTAAGTGTTGGAATTACAAGACAAGTTGCTAGGATAAGAGCACTGTACAAACGGAGGTAGCTAGTATTAAAGCCGAGAGCAATAACTCCCCATACCAAGAATTGATAACTGATGGAACCAACTACAATGGTAACCAAACGTTCTGCTAGGGTAAGACTCTTGAACAGAACTTCACCGATAATCAAACTTGCAAGACCAACAACGATAACACCGATACCACGAGAAACATCCGCGTAACCTTCTTGTTGGGCAATTAAGGCACCAGCAAGGGCGATCACACCATTTGACAAGACCAAGCCCATAAGCTCCATACGACCTGTATTGATACCAAAACTACGAGCCATATCTGGATTATCTCCTGTTGCGATATAAGCTTGTCCCAATTTAGTATCTAGGAAGAAAAGCATGAGAAGGATAACCAAAGTCACAAAAATCAAACCTGTCAGTAATTGATTAATCTCAGATGAAAATGGAAGAACATCTTGGATTTGCTTGGTATTTAAAAGTCCAAGGTTAGCCCGTCCCATAATCATGAGCATGATAGAATGGCAAGAAGTCATGACCAGAATTCCAGACAAGAGTGTTGGAATCTTTCCTTTAGTGTAAAGAAGACCAGTCGCTAAACCAGCAAGACAGCCTGCTCCAACAGCTACTAAGGTAGCAAGAAAAGGATTAACGCCTTGAGTAATCAGTGTTACTGCAACTGCTCCTCCTAGTGGGAAGGAGCCCTCAGTTGTCATATCTGGAAAGTTCAGAATTCGAAAGGTCATAAAAATTCCCAAGCCCAGGATAGCCCAGACCAATCCTTGTGAAATAATCGATACTATCATGTTACATTCATTTCCTTCTTTTTAAAAAAATTGGAGGAGATGTCTCCAACTCCTCCTACATTCTTATTCAATTACTTGACCAGCTTCTTTGAGAACTGATTCAGGAATTGTGATTCCAAGTTCTTGAGAGACTTTTTTTATTAATAACTGATTTACCAGTTGAGAAGACATTAACTGGTGTATCTGCAGGTTTTTTCCCCCTTCAAGACTTTGGCAATCATCTTACCGGTAGCAACACCAAGATCGTGTTGGTCCACAACGACTGATGCCAAACCACCTGCTTCTACCATGGCAGTCGCACTTGGGTAGATTGGTTTTTTAGCTGTTTGGTTGCTTGATACTACAGTTGAGAACGCAGATGCGATTGTGTTGTCAATTGGAATCCCAGATTGCATCTACTTTACCAGTCATAACATTAACTGTTGAAGCAATTTCGTTCGTTGAAGGAACTGCAAATGTTTCTACTTTCAAACCAGCTTTTTCAGCATAAGTTTTGAATTCTTCAACTTGTGATTTTGAGTTATCTTCACTACTTGAGTAAAGAGCTCCAACCGTCTTGACATCAGGAGTCAATGTCTTGATCAATTCAACCTGTTGTTGAGCAGGGTTGTGGTCAGACACCCCAGTGATGTTCCCACCTGGTTTTTCCAAGTTTTGTACAAGGTTAGCTCCAGCTGGGTCTGTAATAGCTGCCATGATAACAGGGAAGGTCTTTTTGTTGCACTTGCGAGACCTTGAGCTGCAGGTGTTGCAATTCCGACAACTACATCGTTTCCGTTTGCGACTAATTGCTTACTCATTGTAGCAACCTTACTTTGGTCACCTTCTGAGTTCATAAAGTCGATTTTAACTTGGTCACCTTTATAGCCTTCTTCAGCAAGTCCATCTTGGATACCTTGGTAAATCAAATCGAGTGATGGGTGGCTGACAAACTGTAGAACACCAACCTTAGCAGTTTTATTTGCTGTCTCAGCTTTTAGTTTCCTGCTTCGTTAAGCTAGAATACACCAAGCTTCCTCCAACTACAAGTGCTAATGCTACGATAATACCGAGTAGACGTTTGTTTTTCATAATTTTCTCCTTATTTCTTCTTAACTTATTATTTTTTTATTCAATCACTTATTCAAGCGACGCCATCGTTTGATTTCCATAATTTTTTCCTCCCCATAGAAAAAGTCCTCACACAAAAAACTTGTGTGAGGACGTCGATGCGCGGTGCCACCTCAATTATAGGAACTAGTCCTATCGCTCTTACTCGCTAAAACGAGTTGCACTGTAAGGTGTGCTCACCGAATTCTTATGATTTCAAATTCTTAATAACATTCAGCCCAATTTTCATCACTTCCATCTATCTGTTTCCACCAACCACAGACTCTCTAAAAAATTTCAATGATTACTTTCTGAATGCTTAAATTATATCATTTTTACTAAAACTTGTCAAGGGTTTTTCATAAAATATTTTTTTAAAAAAATGTAAAAATCAGAGAGAGTAAGTTAATCATATGCCTGTAGGGAATTGGCTTTAACAATGTAACATTACAAAAAAATCTATATAAATTTTGCAAATTATTTTTAACCAAATATGAAACATATCTTCATCAACTATTTTTTTCAAGAATGATAGTATTTTCATTTATATCATATGCAATCAATTTATTACCAGCTAAAACTAATAAAATATTATCTTGGATCAGCTTAATATCTTTTATGTAGTCTGTTTCAGCTGAAAATCCAAATTGAGATAGATTGATAAAGGTTGATTTATGACTAGTTACATCAAATAGACTGAAAGCAATTTTTTTCCTGAATCATTACTCTCATGCTCAATTGCTAACAAATTTTTCTCCTAATTCAATAATATTAACTGGACCAATTTCATCTAAATCAAAAAATTCCTTAAGTCCTGATTCCATATCATAGTGAAAAATTTTCCCCCAAAGTACTTTTTCCTTGGTCGAGTTAATTCGATATCCACCGGAAACTGAATAGAGTTGTTTACCCTTTCACAATGCTATCGTCAAAAAAATAAGTCAAGTTAGGATCATCATAGAGAATTTCTTTATTTTTCAAACTGTAATTTTCTTGTTCTTTTAGTGAAAAAAATGATGTAAAGTAGGTTGGGTAATTATCATTACTTTTAACATCTACTCCCAAAAAGTAGATATCATCACCATCGTTTGAAAAATCTGTAGCAAAAACAGAATTTTTGAAAATATATTTATCTACTTCCTTTAAATTTGTATCAAAAACTGCAATAAAACTATCATCTGTATTTGCTTCAGAAGTGAAATAGTAGTCTGGATTTACGCCAGCTGTTGAAAAAGCATAATCAGAGGTCTTATTATAGTGAATCTTTCCAGTTTCAAAAATCAACTGATATTATTCTACCTACTACACCTAAGGGTGGACCTTCTTCAGAAAATAGCAAATAACGATTGGAAATTTCTGCACGCTTAACAACTTGATTAATCTGGCCCTTAACTATCTCTATTTTTTCATCAGAAACTTTCTCAAATGAACTATCTTTAAAATTATACCCCTCCACACTGTGATATCCCTAATAAATAAAAATCCACATCTGACTGTATAGAAAATTGTTTTTGATGATGCAGCAGAATATCTTTGGATAAAAAATAACACTCCCATTAAAATAATAATGGCTACAACAATAACATGACCAACTTTTTGTTTATTATTCATAATCATTTATTCCTATAAACAATAGTGGTCTTAGGATTAGAGACAAATTCTCCAGGGTGTATAGCAATAGCTGATCCTATGTCATTGTCACTTTTATTCAAATCAACCCCAGCAGTATAGTAATAAGCAGCCCAAACTAATTGAGAACAATAAAAACTATTAGTTTGTTTTGCATTCCAAAAATTAGTGTTATACGGTTTATTGACTTGGTTTCCCGCCCACTGGCCAGCATTCCAGTCTTGCTGAACACTTGTAGCGTTTACTCCAACTTGCCAAATAGTGTATGTACTACTTGTCCATTTACCACTTCTAAGTCGAACTTTCTCCGTCACCCCTGGTGCTTCGGCAACAGAATATAGTCTCTGTGGCACTACTATCGCTGCATGCCAACTGTTAATTCTTCGAGTTCCTATACCTTGATCAGTTACACAAATTAGACCGTCTCGCCAACTCCAATCACCTATGCGAGATCTAGAATAGTTTTTTACATCATACCTAACAGGTTCTGACATCCCATTTTCAAGATACTCTTGTGTCCTGCTATCCATACTATCCAAAATACTTTGTTGTTCTGGAGTCAGTTGAATATCATTCCCAATAAACTTATTAGTTTCAATATATAAATCGGTACTTTCATTTGCATAAATAGTTTCAATACTTATGGTTGAAGCTAGGCATAAAAAAGATAAACCCACTCAAAAATTATAGATTTTCTCATAGAAATTTCTCCTCTTAGAACTCTATTATTAAATTCAATTAAAACAACAAGCAATTCCTAAATACTTTATATTATCCCCTCCATTTTATAACTCTAGTCATCAGCCTAATAGTTATTAAACAACCTATAATAACTATTCTACTAATATAAGCAGATTAATCTTTTACATTTACAATTGTAAGCCCTTTCCTCAATATATAGAATAGCATTATATTTATGTTTTGTCAACGAATTTAATCCTCTATTTCGTTTTATATATATTTAGTTGACTAAAAAGAAAGCCAAGAAAAATTTTTTTCGAACATCAATAATTTAAGCGAGGAGAATGCTCATTAGGAAATAGATAAAGTTCTAGTTATAAGGTGAAACAAAAACTGTTTGCCTCTCTTGGCTGATCGAAAGAGTAGACATTAAATCATCCCTATGCCTCTTGGGAATAGGGAACTAATGATAATCACAACTGGCTGATTCGTATAGGATTCCCTAAAAGAAAAAAGAAAACGACTCCTAAAGAAGTCGCCTTCATTGTTAATCGGATGAATAACTATCCTAAAAGACACTTGGGCTACAAGTTACGTTAAAAATTGCTATTTGCTATCCAACTTGAACTTGAGACTTAGGCAATCCCTACGTTTTTGGAAAATCTTGCTTGTATCAACCTGAATTACGTAATCCTGTAGCAATTCCGTTGATAGTTGTATGGATTAATCTTTCTTCATCTGAAGATAACTCACCACGACGTTGACGCTTAATCAATTCCAACTGAATATAGTTAAGAATATTGAAATAAGGCATGCGGTAGTTGAGACTGTCTTTCAAATAGGTATTTTCTGCCAAGAGCTCCTCATGGCCTTCAATAGACAAGATAACGTCCTTAGTCAACTGCCATTCATCTAAAATGGTATAGTAAATTGCTTGTACTTCTTCACTTTCACACAGTTTAGCGTATTCAAAGGCAATGTTCATATTTGATTTTGACAAGACCATATCGACGTTGGATAGGAGTGATTGGAAGAATGGCCAATTTTGATACATATCACGAAGATATTCAATATTTTTTGGATCTTGGTCGATAAATTCCTTAAAGCTTGAACCAACTCCATACCAACCTGGGAACATAACACGACTTTGTGACCATGAGAATACCCAAGGAATAGCACGTAAACCACCGATTTCAGTGATCGTTTTACGAGCTGCTGGACGAGAACCAATATTGAAACTTGAGATAGCCTTGATTGGACTCGATTCAAAGAAATAATCATAGAAATGGTCATTTCCAAATACGAGTTCACGATAAATATCGTAGCTACGTTCTACTACTTGATCCATGATGGCTTCATAGCGATTTGACGTATTGGTATCACTCTTCTTCTTGCGTAATCATGCGGTTGATAGCTGCTGAAACCAACATTTCAAGGTTATAGTAGGCTGCATCCTTGTTTCCGTATTTGTTTCCGATAACTTCTCCTTGCTCAGTCAAACGGATACGATCCTTGATGGACTTGAGGGTTGAGAAGCAATGGCATCATAAGTAGGGCCACCACCACGGCCAACGGTACCACCACGACCATGGAAGAAGGTTACTTTGACTCCAAATTCATCACCAATAGCAGTCAATTGTTGTTGGGCCTTATAAAGTGTCCAACAAGATGATAGATAACCACCATCCTTGTTACTATCAGAGTAGCCGAGCATGATTTCTTGGTAATTGTTTTTAGAAGCAATCCATTTCTTAGCAAGTGGTAGAGAGAAATACTTTCTCATAGTTTCTTCAGAATGATCCAAGTCTTCAATCGTCTCAAAGAGTGGTACAATCTGAACACGCGCTTTTTCAGCATCCACCAGTCCAACTTCTTTTAGCATGATTGCTAATTCCAGCATATCAGACACGCTGGTTGCATGAGAGATAATCGTTTGACGAATGACATCTTCTCCTAAACGATCTTTTAATTCACGTGCTGTTTTGAAAATAGCTAATTCTTTTTCGAGAAGTTCAGACTTCTCAGCATGAGTTGCAGACAAGATTCGAGGATCTTCTAATAATTCATGCAAAAGCAAGTCACATTTTTCATCTTCTGATAAATCACTATAGTGGTCATTGATTCCAGCAGATGCCAACAATTCTGCTACACAGGCCTCGTGAACACTTGAGTCTTGACGCATGTCGATGGAAGCTAAGAAGAAACCAAAGACTTCTACAGCTTCTAAAAGTTCTGCAAATTCACCTGTAAGCAAGGACTCTGCCTTGTTTTCAAGTAATGAATCCTTAATAGTATATAGATCTTTTTTGAACTCTTCAACTGTTTCGTAAAATGGTGGACGATCTTCAGCCAGCTCTTGAATAGCTCCTGAAAGTCGATTGCTAATATAGTCAGTAATCACTCCTTGTTGATGCCCTTGAGTACCAAGAAGACGTTCAACAGGATGGCGTTCATCAGCTGACGAGCCAACCACAGACCATTCTTTTAAATTCAAGAGAGTTTGAATCAATTTGGACTGAATCAAATGAAAGGCACGACGATAGGGTTCTTTTTCACGAAAGACGGATGTATCTCCAGACTGAGCAGCCATTTCTTCAACAGCTTGACTTGTTTTTGACAAATTTGTTGAAAGAGAGAAGGTACGATAAAGACTAGAAATCTTACTGATATAATAGTTCAAAACCACTTCACTTTGAATGGTAGCAGAACGCATAAGCGTCTCAGCTGTCACAAATGGATTCCCATCACGGTCTCCACCGATCCACATTCCCATAGTAATTGGTTTAGCTTGTTTTAGGTCAATTCCTTGTTCTTTTGCTAGACGCTTGTACTCAAGCATCAAGTTAGGGACAGCCTGTAGGAAGGAACTATTGTAGTACTCCATCACATTGGTGATTTCGTTGGTTACTTTCAGTTTCTTCTCACGAATCATGTCTGTCTGCATGATAATCTCAATATAACGACGAAGATCATTATGCCATTTTTCCTTGTTAATGAGCCCCATTCTCACATCACGATATTTACGCAAAAGAGTATGGATATGATTGGTCAAGTCCAACATACTCTTACGTTGTACCTGAGTAGGATGGGCTGTCAAAACAGGAACCACGTTCAGGTGTTCAAGGATCTCAGCAGCATTTTCTTTTTCAGCCACCATTTTGATAGTTGTTGACAATTTACCCAGATAATCTTGATCAACATTATTTAGGTGGTTAATCTCGTAAGCCAAGTCTACGTCTTCGGAAATGTTAATTAAAGAGTGGTAAGATAGAGAAATATCTTGAAATGTAGACCATTTCGTCGTTTGATAGACTAGTTACTACTTTATCAAGTCCTTGATAGTCAAGTTTTGACGAAAGTTCCTTCAAGTGCATAATCTTATCAAAGGTTTCAGCAGGAAGCATATTTTTGGGTGATATCTTCCAGCATATCTGTCAAGATTTGCACTTCTTCTTGTACGACAGCTTTGTTACTATAATTTTCTAACTTTTGAAGAGACATTTTTTTCTCCTTGTTATATTATGTCTTAGAGTTGCGCTTCTAATTCGCGATAGAGTTTGGCACGTTTTTCACTGGCATCAATATTCAACACAAAGGCGATGGCTACTGATAGGACCAAGAGACTATTTCCCCCTTGCGATAGGAAGGGGAAGGTTACCCCTGTTGAAGGGATCAAGCCTGATATACCGCCAATGTTAACGAATACCTGTATCAGAATCATTCCACCAATACCGATTGCCACCATTGAGTTGAAAGGATTTCTCGCTCGAATACCAACCAAAATAATACGAAGAATCAAGAAGAATAGAAGAGCCAAAAATAAGACTAGCTCCTACAAATCCAAACTCCTCTATCACAATCGAAAAGACAAAGTCTGTATGGGCTTCTGGTAGATAACCTCGTTTTTCAATGGAATTTCCTAAACCAAGACCAAACCAGCCACCATTAACCATTGCATAATAAGAATTGGCTAACTGATGTCCAGATCCTGCTAGGTCATTAAAGGGGTTGAAAAAAGCACTGAAACGCTTGGCAACATAACCAAATACAGGAATTTTTGAGAATTTTTCAACACCGATAAACCGAATGGCAGTCAAGGAAAAAAATGGATGTTCCAGCCAGCAGTCCCAGTATAGTTGAGAACCAGCGATAGGCTATCCCACTAATAGTATACATGAGTAAGGATACTAAAATCAAAGATGGTTGCATTTCCAAGGTCAGGGAAGATTGCCAAACTTCCAATCATGACCAAGAGGACAAAACGCCAATCATTAAAGGCTCTTGGCAACCACTGATTAAGGGTTAAAACTTGGAAGTCATAAACCGAAATCTCATCTTGTTGTTTTGAAAAACGCTGAGCCAAGTACCAAATGATAATAATCTTTAGATACTCTGCTGGTTGAATCGTGACCGGTCCAACCTTGATCCAGCCATAGGCTCCATTGATGGGAGTACCGATTAAACGTGCTAGAGCTAGAAGAATCAGCTCGACAAACATGACGATAAAGAGCAAGCGCTCATTACGGAGAAATCCTAATTTTAATTTATAAATTAAGGCTATTAAGAATAAACTGGCTATCCAGAAAATCCCCTGATTTCGCACTAGTTGTAATGCACTCTTTCCTTCCTGGATGAGGGACGCACTAGTTGTCGAATAAACTACAATCAATCCTAAAACGGATAAAAGTAAATAAGGAATCAAAATGGAATAATTCAGCAGGTGCCTTTTACTTATTTTCATATGTCACCTATCTTTCGGAAAAAAATATTTTTATTTTTCCCTTATTATTTCTAGTTTTTACATGCTATTATACCATTTTTTAGGCTAGAAAAACTCTTACAGTGAAAACATTCGAATTTTACTTAAGACATCATAAAAAGGGCAGTAACGCCCTTTCTATTTTATCTATATTTTTCGTTTTTCCTGCTAATGCAAGTAGTCCAACACTTGCTCCAAGCAATGCTAAAAGTCCTGACTCTTCCGTTCCTGTATTTGGAAGCTGTTTCTTAGATTCTGCTTTTGCATTTTGTAGCTTTTGCAGGAGCTTGATAGGTTTTATCATTTTTTAGTTCCTACAGTCACTTTATCTACCGTATAATCAACAATATTACCTTTTTCATCCAAAACAGGGACTAGTTTGTAACCTGCTTTTTTTCAAGCTCTCTCCGTTTTTCTTCTGCAAGTTCAACAAAGCGTTTTGTTTCTGCTTCTTCAAACTGTGTTTTTGGCAGTTTCATAAGAAGTTTTAGCTTGACCTGCTGCAAGGCTTTTAACTTCATAGTCTACTTTAGCTTCGTTTTGTGCTTTGTAAGCATCTTTAAGCTCAGTTTCAGCTTTTTTTCAAGCTCTGCTTTCCTTCTTTCAAACGAGTATGCGCACCTTTAAGGTCTGCAAGCTCTTTTTTTCGGCTTGTTTAACTTCGTCTTTAACATCTTGAAGTGCTTTCTTAGCAGTAGATACCGCTTTAGCTTTCGCACTTACATCAGCTTGCAACTTAGTAAGTTCAGCCTCTTCCTGTTGTAACTTATCTTTCCCAAGTTTTAATGCATTCTCTTTATCAACTAGCTCTTGTTTTTGCTTTTATCTAAATTCTCTTGTTTAAACTTGATATCAGTCATAACTTCATCTTGTGCTTTTTGAGCCAATGCAAGTCGTTTTTTGAGCCTCAATCTGAAGCTTTTGCGCTTTAGAAAGTTCAGCCTTTTACTAAAGATGCTTTAAATGGAGTTGACTTTAGAAGTTCTAGCCTGTTCTCAACATCTTTCTGAATCGATAAATGTTCCTTATATTCTGATTCTGCTTTTTCCAAGTCTGCCTTCGCTTTAGTATAATTTGCTTCTGCTGTCTTTAGCGCAGTCAATGCAGATTCATTGCTTGCTGTATTAGATTGAGTAGAGTTTGAAGGTTTAATTACAGTTTTATCAAATTTTTCATTTCCCTTGATTTCTTCATTGACAGTCAAATAATAAAACTCTGTTTTCCCATCTCTCTCAATAAGAGTAAAACCAAAATAGTCTTTTTCCTGTTTTAAACGAATGTTTCCCAAACATCCAATCAGATGAAATAATTTGAGAACCAATGTTTTCTGGATAATCAAACAATAACTCAGTAAAAACTATCATATATAGATTTTTTTGCTTTTATCTATACTAGTGATTTTATTATCACTAGTTAACACACTATAAGTAATAGGGTTTAATTCATCAGCTTGAGGAAATCTGTATTCCCAAGCAGCCATAATGGTACTTTTTGTCTTTAGCAACTATATCTGCAACTCCTAACATTCCTTGAGTAGCTATCGTGTCAGGCTTTGAAAAACAGTCTACGAGCTTGATTGAAAAGATCGTTTGCGAAGAGTGTCAATTCTCTCTCTGCTCCAATGTCAAATGAGAAGAATCAAAATGGTCTGTGTTTATCCTTTTTCAACTGAATGGTATTGATTGAGAGATTTATTTTTTCTGTAGCAATTTTTCTTCAGTTTTTTTCTCTATACTCTTTTCTATGTTTAATGAATAGTTCTGGTTCTTTATCATAATCGTATGGATTTAATACAAAAAGACTTAAAAGTTTCAACAAAACTATCAGTTAACTTAATTGTATTTTTAGTATTTTTGATTTGCAAAATTTTTCCTGTGCTTTGATTAACTCAGACTGAGTTTGCTTTACTTTTTCACTCGCAGCAGAAATTGATTTCTTAGATGTTGAAACTTCTGATGTGGCTTTTAGTTAGGTCATTTTTTTACATTTTTTTATATTTTGACTATGTTTTTTCATCTTCAATCTCTGCTTTTGCTAATTCATCACTTAGTCTTTTAACATTAGCTGTTTCTTGTTCTAGAGCTTGCTCAGCTGATTTTTCTCTTCAGATATTTTAGTCCCGTCTAAAATATCTTGTTTCACTTGTACATTATTTTTTTAGCTACTATAACATCTGATTTAAGTTTTTCAACTTCTTCTTTCTTACCTTCAACTATTTTTTTCTTGATTAGATACAGCCTCATCAGATTCTGATTTCGAAGACTGAGCAGAATTTAAAAGCTTCTTCTTTTACTTGAACTTCTGCTTTTAGCAGTTTCCACTTTCTTCTCAGCACCTTGAATAACCTCAGGTGTTGCTTTGTCAGCAATCTTTTGAGCATCGTCTTTAGCTTGCTTCAAGTCAGCGACTTTCTTTTTCTGCTTTATCAGAAGTTTCATTCGCTTGATCCAAGACTTCTTTGGCTTTATTTTTCTTCTTCCTGTGCTTTTTGTAGCAGTAGTACCAAGTTCAGCGACATCTTCCTTTGTAGGAACTTTTACTTCCACTTTCTTAGGCGCTTCTTTCTCTACCAAAGCTGGTTCGGTTTGAGCATCAGTAATGTTAAACTCTGGCTCAGTTTGAGCAGTACGCACACCACCAGCATTATCGACATTCAGTTCAGTTACCTCATTTGCACTTACAGTCGTTGCAAGTCCAGTTGCTGCTATTGCAGTCAAAGTAATCAATTCTTTTTCATAGGTTTCCCCTCATTATTTTTATAACTTCATTATATCATATTTTTACAACTTTTTAAAGTTATTTTATCAAAAATGTAACTATTTAAAGTCTAAAAAAATACAGTCGTTTGTCTGTATTATGTAAGTAGCGAGGTACTACATGGTAAACAATAAAAAGTAATTTGCAAGACTACATTTCTAAACGCATCCGTTTACTCCGACTAGAAAGAGGATATACTCAAGAACAATTAGAGGAGATGGCTGACTTAGGAACAAATTATGTTTATAAACTAGAAAATCTGTCAACAAACTTAAAAAAATTCAAACACTAGAAAAAGTAATGGAAGCATTAGATGTAGACTTAGATACCTTCTTTGACATTCAACTTAAAGAAGAAGATCCAAAAATATCACGGCTTATTGATGAATTAAAAGATACTTCCATTAGAACAACGATCTCGAGTAGTAGATGCACTCTTACTAATTTTTAAATGAAATTCAATAGCAAAAACTATCTACTTTCTAAAATAAGAAAGGCAGATAGTTTTTTGATTAGTTTGATGAACTACTGCTACTGTCAGTAGTTGCTTTCACCCTTTGATGTACTGAGTAAAGATATTTTTGGAAAGTTTGGTCTTTGACTTTGATGTTGGCATCAGTCAATTCTTTACCGATAACACCTTGAACAAAGGTTGCATCATTTTGTTTTTTTGAGTCAAAATAATTGTTTTGAGTTTTTCTTTATAATCGTCTAGATTTGAAGATTTTTTTCTGACTTCTTAGTTAGTTTCACAATGTAGAAACTACTTGTGTAGGCTTGTGTTCCTGGTGCAGTGATGACATCTGAAACACCATTGACATCAAGTGCAAAGGCTGCTTTCTTAACGGCATCTGGCAATTCTGTTGATGCAGAGTCAAAAGGTGATTTCTCCACCATTTTTCTTTTGTCTTTTTCGTCTGTAGAATTGTCTTTTTGCCAATTGTGCAAAGTCAGCTCCAGACTCTTTTGCTTTGGCAAGAACTTCCTTAGCCTTGTCTTCACTGTCAAGTTTAATAATTTGAGCCGTTACTTCTGGAGTATACTCTTCAAAAGCTTTTTTGTAGTTTTCATCTGTTAATTCAGCTTCTGCAGCCTTCTTAACTGCAAACTCAACCAATTTACTTGTTCGGATTTGAGCCTTACGGCTTTCTGCAGTCATACCTGAACGAGCTAGAACTGTTTGGTAGCTATCACCATATTTCTTTTGTTCTTCTGCAACGGCATCATCTACTTCTTTATCACTAACTTCTGAACCATATTGTTTTTCAAAAACTTTTTGAATGGTCATGTTAAGCAAGACTTGTTGAGCAGTTGGATTATTTTTAACTTCATCGTAGAATTGATGTTCTGTAATTACATCACCCTTCATACTGATCAAGTCTGCTCCTTCAGAGCTATTGGAACAAGCAGCCAAAGTAGCTACTGACAACAATGTGATGGCTCCCGCCATTAGTTTTTTCTTCATGTTTACTCCTTTTGTTCACTAAATAAAGGTTTACCTTTTCTATTTTACCAAATTGTCTTAAAAATATCTGAAATCAATCAATATCAGGCAGTTCTACTTCTGCTTGATTCTTTCTTAGCATGAGAATCCCATCTCCAAGAGGAACTAGACTAGCTGTTAAACCTGGATTATCTAAAGTTGCATCGAAGAGTCTTTGCAAGCCACGATAAATCGTCCGTTGTCCACGTCGGACTTCCATGATATCCTTGGCAATATCTCCTCCTTGGAAAATATCATCCAAGACAACCACTCCTCCGACTTCGAGCTGTTTGAGGATTTCTGGCAAAAATACGATATATTTGGATTTTGCAGAATCCATAAAAACAAAGTCATAGGACTCTGTCAAAGTTGACAGGACATCTACCGCATCACCTTCTAAGAGAGTGATTTGTTTGCGGCTATCAAATTTTGCAAAATTCTCCTTGGCAAAACCAATCATCTCAGGATTTCGGTCAATAGTGGTAATTTTTGACTTGGGTGAATGTTCTGCCATCAAAAGTGCTGAAAATCCAATCGCCGTACCAATCTCTAAAATATTTTTTGGTTGAATAGTTTCCATAAGGAAACGAAAAGTAAGCGACGGTTTCATGAGGAATGATAGGAATATTCTCCTTGCGAGCAAAGTTTTCTAGTTCTTTTAGAGAACCCGTCACCTGCTTTTGTCTGTGGCGCATGAACTCGACAATCTCATGCTTGACAACAGGACGTCGCATATTATGATTGGCATTTTTACTATAAGACTTTACCATCTGCCTTATGCCAATCCTAATTTTTCAACAAGAGCTTCAAACTCATCCAAACGGCGTTCAAAGACTGCAAAGGCATCGTTGAGGTAATCTTCTTTTTCCATATCAACACCAGCTTTGCGCATGATATTGAGTGGATAGTCTGACTTCCCTGCCTTGAGGTAGTCGATATAGCGGTCACGATCCTCTTGGCTACCATGAACAATCTTTTCAGCCAAGGCTGAAGCAGCTGCAAAGCCTGTTGAATACTGATACACATAGTAGTTATAGTAGAAATGAGGAATTCGAGCCCACTCGTACTGGATTTGAGGATTATCTTCCTTACTCAAGCCATAATATTCTTGGTTCAAGTCAGCATAGAAATTGTTTAGGAACTCACTTGTCAAGACTTCACCATTTTGATCGGCTTGGTGGATAGCATGTTCAAATTCTGCGAATTGAGTTTGGCGGAAGACTGTTCCACGGAAACCATCCAAGAAGTTGTTGAGAATGGCAAAGCGTGTTGCGTCATCTTGAACTTCTTGCAATAATTTTTCAGTTAAGATATTTTCATTGGTTGTTGAAGCAATTTCTGCCAAGAAAATTGAGTAATCTCCGTATACATAAGGTTGTGTTTCACGCGTATAGCTTGAATGCATACTGTGACCTGTCTCATGGACAAGGGTAAAGAGATTATCGAGGTTATCCTGCCAGTTAAGGAGCATAAAGGCATTTGTATCGTATGATCCACCTGAATATGCACCTGAACGCTTGCCTTGGTTTTCATAAACATCAATCCAACGTTCGCTGAAGGCACGTTTAACTCGGCTCAAGTAATCCTCACCAAGAACTGCCAAAGCTTCCTCTGCTTTCTTCAAGGCTTCCTCATAAGTAAAGCTGTATTCCACTGAAGACAATGGAGTGTAGACATCGTACATCTTGAGGTCTGGAATACCCAAGATTTTTGAACGAAGAGCCAAATAACGATGCAAGAGTGGCAAATGCTTACGAACAGCAGATACTAGATTGTCATAAACACTTTCTGGCACAAAGTTTGCTGCAAGAGCTGCTTCACGCGCACTCTTATAGTTTCGAACTTTTGCACGGTAGTTTTGCACTTTAACATTTGTCTGCAGGGTTTTAGCGTAAGTATGCTGGTATTGCTCATAGGTAGAGTATAGAGCTTCATATGCACCACGACGAACTTCACGGTTCTTAGATTCTACTAAGCGCATATAGACGCCGTGTGACAACTGTAACTCGTTACCATCTTCATCTTTAACTAGTGGAAAGACGATATCTGCATTATCTAAGATAGCAAAGGTTTCACTAGCTGCCCCGAAGATTTCACCAGCACCTGCCAACAACTCTTCTTCACGTTGTGAAAGGACATGTTCCTTATTTTGCAAGAGTTTATCAAAGAAGTGTTTATAAGGCTGAAGTTTTGGTTCTTCTGCTAAATAGTTTTGATACTGCTCTTCTGTTATTGCCATAAATTCTGGCTCATAGAAAGAGAACACCTGGTCGAGTTGACTATAAAGAGTCATTGCTTTTGCATAGTATTCTTGATATTTAGCAACTCGTGTATCCTGGTCGTTTTTCATATGTGCATAAACATAAAGTTTTTCAAGACGACGACTCAAATCTAGATAACGCTCTGTAATATCAAGTAGACTTTCTGCGCTATCCAAAAGATGCCCTTCAAGTCTAGCTGCTTCTTTTGTATCCTCGGTTAATAGGGCTAATTCTTCTTCCCATTTTTGGTCTGTTTCAAAGATCGTTGATAGATCCCATGTATCTTTTTCATTGATTTCATTACGTTGTAATACCATAAATTTCCTCCATCCTTTCTATTTTACCATATTTTTCGAGAAATAATGCTGATAAAAGGCAGGTGGATAGAGCTTTTGTTGCTGATTTTGTGGATTCAGTTCATAATAAGTCTGAAAGTTGCGGTAATAATCATATAGATTTTGACTTATCTGACAAAAATGACCATGTTCTATCGGCCTTACTTGGGGATACCAGTCCTGTTTTTTTAGATTTAAAAGATTTTCTCCTCTTAAGTAAGCTTGGGCTTGTTGTTTCATCCAATAGGGGTTTTGATAATAGAGTTGTTTTTGAATGTAATGACAAATATTCTTGTCCTGTTCGACCGAAAAAGCAGTTAGCTCTTGCTGCTGGTAGGGACTACGTAAAATTTCTAGGAGATTTCCTTTGCCATAAGAAAATTCCTTGAGCTGATAATGGAGTTTCCCTTTTAAATCTTGGTGAAGGAGGTACTTGAGCCTCAAAACTTGTCTTTTATGGTCTAACTCCCAAAGATAAAATCCCATATTATGACTAAAATAAAGAAAATCTCTTTGAAGTTTAGTTAGTCGCTCTTTTAGCCAGAGCTTTTCTCCCAATAGCCAAAGAACTTGAATTCCCAAACTTCGATAACCATTACTTCTCTCCCGTAAAAGTTCGCAAGAAATAGGACTACACTGAACTTCCAGTGCTAATTGCTTATTGATAAAGATATCTGCGATTTGCTTAAGTTCAGGAATCGGGATATTCCAGCTCTACTTCAGTCATCTTTCATAGCCCAATTAAAAAGGGCCACCTTATTTCTCTAAATGTTCTGGTCCTTCGTTCTCATGATAAAAAAATCACAACTGTTTGAAACTTACATGGGCAAAATGAGTCCGTACAGTTTTTTCCCTTTTTCTCAATCGAACACTCGTTCCACAAGCTGGACAAGTAATAGCTTTGTTTAACTAATTTATCCTCCAAGGCGTTGATTAAATGACCTTTTTTTCATCTCTAGCTAAAAACATATATACCCCCCTTTTCTACTTTATTCGAAAAAGGATAAGAAAAAAAGGCTGAGCTATTCCCTACCTTCATCATTTTATGAGCTTAAAGTTGCAAGCGATTTTCTAAAAGCTTGCGTCAACACTTCAGAATAGTTCACTTTCTCTCGATCTGCTAATCTAACAAGCCACTCTGGAACCGTAACATTCTTTCGAATCGCCTTATTATTCTTTACAAAAGGCAAAAGGATTGACCTGAATCAAAGTTACAAATCCATCAGGAGCTTTTTAGATTAGAAATATCACTAGGAGTAGGCAAAGCTAGCCCTTCATCAATATAAGAAGCTAAGACATTCTCAAGCATTTCATGAGCATTTTTTTCATGGCAAGTTCAATAGTTGCCCCCTCTGTCCCTCCTCCAAATTCGGGAAATTCAACCCAATATCCAGTACCTTCCCTATGAAAAATAGCAGGATAAGATTTTAGCATAACACACCTCCACAATTTCCAAATCTACTACAAGCCCAAATCCTTTAATATTTTTCTCTCCAAACCTCTTCCTAAATCATCATTAGCATGTACTGGAATCGTAACAAGATAGGGAATTCCTTCTTTCTTAAAATGGTGATGACTTCCTCTCTTACGAACTTCAATCCATCCATTTGCAAGAGCTAATTTTACCATTTCCTTACCTGTAATGGGCATTTATGGTTACCTTTCTAATTATACTCATAATGCGTATTTTGTCAATCCTTCTATATCATCTATTCGCAAAAGTATGAAAAAAGGTTAGGACTGAAAGTTCTATAATGAAGTTAGCCACCCAGCCCTCCTAAAAATTAGATGTTTCAACTAGCTTATAGCTAGTACTCGATTTCATTTGATAAGAGGCTTGATGCTGTTAGGCTGGCGAGCCAAGGCTAAGACTAGCCTTGGTTTAGCTGACGAAACAGCTTCAAGGGTTCCTCTTGCCAAATGAAAGCTTTTATAGGCATACGAAAACACCTCTGTGTTATACTTGTTAGTCACCACAAACACAAGAAAGGCACAGAGATGCAAAATCATTATACTACAAAAGGCAAACATTTGACAATCGATAGCCGTCGCTTAATCGAACGATGGAAAAAGGAAGGGAAATCAAATAGAGAAATTGCCTCTCTACTTGGAACTATCCACACTGAAATCAAGCGCGGGATAGTCCTACAATGTCTTGGAAAAGGGCGCTTCAAAAAGGTTTATTCGGCCGACTATGCTCAACAAGCTTATGAAAGCAATCGCAAGCGCTCGGTCAAGAAATCAAGCTTAACCAAGGAACTAAAGGAAAAGATTCTCCACTATCATAATCAAAAGTTTTCTCCTGAAATGATGGTCAAGGCTAAAGGGGTTAACGTGGGCATTTCTACCATCTACTACTGGATCCATCATGGAAAATTGGGGTTAACCAAACAGGATCTGCTCTATCCTAGAAAAGGAAAATCTGTTAAGAAACAAGCTAGCACCAATTTTAAACCCGCTGGTCAATCTATCGAACAGAGGCCTGAAGCTATTAATCTGCGATTGGAAAATGGGCATTATGAGATTGATACGGTTCTGCTTACAAGGGCGAAAAACTATTGTTTACTGGTCTTAACTGATCGAAGGACTAGGCATCAAATCATCCGATTAATTTCAAATATAGTTATTTAGTTTTTAAAAAGCACTCTAATGATTCAAAGATATTGGGGACTTCCCTTAATAAATCTGTCACTTTCTTTTTCAAGATAGCCCAAGCCTGCTCAATAGGATTCAAATCTGGTGAATAAGGTGGTAGAGGTAAGAAAAAGTGTTTATCTTTGACGCAAAGTTCATCCAAAATCTTCTTGGGATGAAAACTAGCATTGTCCATGACAATGATATGAGGGCTCTTCAAAACAGGTAGAAGTTGCGTTTTGAACCACTCCACAAAGAAATCGCTCGCCATACTTTCCTTGTAAACCATAGGAGCTATAAACTCTCCGTCTACTTGTCCTGCAACAATCGAAGTCCGCTCAAAACGCCGTCCACTAATCTTTTCATAGACTTTCTCCCTTCTAGGAGCCCGTGCATAAGGACGATAGAGGTAGCGGTCGATTCCTGTTTCGTCAATATGTACGACTGGTAAATCTTTTAGGCTATTCAAAATATCAAGAAATTCAGCGACTTTCTCTGGATCTTGTTCCTTAAAGCTAGTCGTCTTTTTTAAAGTGATATTGATCTGCTTTAAAGCTGCCCATACTGAAGGAACAGCGCAATCAAAATGTGCCGCAATTTCCCGTAAGAAAGCGTCTGGATGAGCCTCTACAAAGGCTTTCAATTCCTCTAAAGGAATTTCGGCTTTTGGCGACTCGTTTTTTCTTCTCTAAGTGCCCTTGTTCACGTAATTTCTTTTCCCACGTGAAGAGAGTTCTGACGCCAACATCAAAAACTTGGGCCGCCTCGACATGGCTGTGCCCCTCTTTGATGTAATCTAATGCTCCTTGTTTAAAATCTGTACTATATGCCATAGCTTTATTATAACATGTGTTTTATAAACTAAGTGACTATAAAAGCGCTGAGTCGGTCAATCAGGCTCTAAAACTCATCTTAAAACAGCATCAAATTCTTTCCATCACGGCAGATAATGGAACGGAATTCAACCGCTTATCCGATGTGTTTTCTAAGGAACATATCTATTATGCACACCCCTATGCCTCTTGGGAAAGGGGGACTAATGAGAATCACAACAGAATCATTCGTAGATGGTTACCTAAAGGAACTAAGAAAACGACTCCCAAAGAAGTCGCATTCATCGAAAAGTGGATTAATAACTATCCTAAAAAATGCTTGAACTACAAGTCGCCTAGAGAAGACTTCTTACTGGCTAACCTGAACTTGAAATTTATAGTCAATTGAACCTAAAACAGTACACAATGTGGTATAATCTTCTTATGGCATATTCAATAGATTTTCGTAAAAAAGTTCTCTCCTATTGTGAGCGAACAGGTAGTATAACAGAAGCATCACACATTTTCCAAATCTCACGTAATACCATTTATGGCTGGTTAAAGCTAAGAGAAAACAGGAGAATTAAACCATCAAGTAAAAAGGAACAAAACCAAGAAAAAGTTGATAGAGATAGACTCAAAAACTATCTTACTGACAATCCAGATGCTTATTTGACTGAGATAGCTGCTGAATTTGACTGTCATCCAACTACTATCCACTATGCTCTCAAAGCTATGGGGTACACTCGAAAAAAAAGAATCACACCTACTATGAACAAGACCCAGAAAAAGTAGCTTTTATTTCTTAAAAAAATTTTAATAGTTTAAAGCACTTAGCACCTGTTTATATTGATGAAACAGGATTCGATACTTATTTTTTTATCGAGAATATGGTCGCTCATTAAAAAGGTCAGTTAATAAGAGGTAAAGTATATGGAAGAAGATATCAGAGGATTTCTTTGGTTGCAGGGCTAACAAATGGTGAGTTAATCGCTCCAATGACTTACGAAGAAACAATGACGAGCGACTTTTTTGAAGCTTGGTTTCAGAAGTTTCTCTTACCAACATTAAACACACCATCAGTTATTATTATGGATAATGCAAGATTCCATAGAATGGGTAAGCTAGAGCTCTTATGTGAAGAATTTGGGCATAAACTTTTACCACTTCCTCCCTACTCACCTGAGTACAATCCTATTGAGAAAACATGGGCCCATATCAAAAAGCATCTCAAAAAGGTATTGCCAAGTTGTAGTACTTTTTTCGAGGCTCTTTTGTCCTGCTCTTGTTTCAATTGACTATAGCTTCTTTTTAGCATTCTTTTTCCTCATTTTAAAATAATCTCCTCAAAAATCAATTTTGCTTCTTGACTTGTTTGATTTTTTTATTGTACTATACAACTGTATATACAGATAAAAAGGAGTTATTATGAATACACAAAAGAAAACACAATTCATGACCTTGACCGCATTACTGACAGCTATCGCTATTTTGATTCCTTTGGTGATGCCATTTAAAATTGTCATTCCTCCCGCTTCCTACACTCTAGGAAGTCACGTTGCTATTTTTATCGCTATGTTTCTTTCTCCTTGGATGGCTATCTTTGTTATTATAGCTTCTAGTTTAGGATTTCTCATGGCTGGGTATCCGATTGTTATCGTACTTCGTGCCTTCTCCCATATCTTTTTTGGAAGTCTGGGTGCTTTCTATCTTCAAAAACATCCTCAAACCTTGGATAATAAGAAATCTTCATTGATTTTTAACTTTGTACTTGGTTTGGTTCATGCTATTGCTGAAGTTTTTGCTTGTATGATCTTTTATGCTAGCACTGGAACTGACTTAAAAAATATGTTCTATGTCTTGTTTGTATTAGTTGGATTTGGTACTATTATCCATAGTATGGTAGACTATTACTTAGCATTAGCTGTTTATAAAGCATTGAAAAAACGCCGTTAAGCGTTAAGAAAGAAGAATATGACAAAAAATCGAAAAGAAGCACTTCTACAACTCTTAAAAGAAGCTCAAAAACCTCTAAACGGAAAAAGCTTAGCAGAACATTTTCATGTCACTCGCCAGATTATCGTTCAGGACATTGCAGTTCTTCGTGCAGACGGTGCTCCTATCTTATCAACCAATCGTGGCTATATTTATAAAGAAAGCAAAACCAATCCGTATGTTCACAAGCTGTTTAAAGTAAAGCACGAGATGGAAGAAATCGGTCAAGAACTTCTAGCTATCGTCGATAATGGGGGACGTGTTCAGAATACCTTGATTGATCATCCTGTCTACGGAGAAATTGAAACCTTGCTCAAACTCTCTTGTCGCCGTGACGTTCAGCATTTTTTAGAGCAAGTCGAACGGTCTGACTTTAGACCACTTTCTGAATTAACAGATGGCGTCCATTATCACCTAGTCGAAGCTGAAAACGAACAAGACCTCCTCTATATCGAGAAGGCCTTGGACAAGTTAGGTTATTTAGTAAAGGATTAGAATATTTTCTTTTTCCCAATCGTCTTCTGTACGGCGAGGGTAGAAAAAAATTCAGACTTATCCGGAGCTTCCATCATCTCCATTAAAGGTAACATATCATAGGCCAGATCCAAGTTTGGAATCTGGTCTTTTTGCACCCAAGAAACTTCCCCTTCATCTGAAGAGCGAAGGGGCCCAGAGAACTCTGTCGCCTTATAACAAATGACAATATAGCGCCCACCTGTATCTAGTGGCCAATTTTTAATGCCGACCAGTTGAGGATTTTGAATCGTCAGACCTGTTTCCTCGTATATTTCACGAATGACAGATTCAGCGAAAGCTTCTCCATTTTCAACATGACCTCCTGGGAAAGCATAGCCAGACCAGCGGTTGGTTTCAGGCGATCGATACTGCATAACCACGCGCTGATTTTCAAGATCTTCTATTAGACAAATATTGGTTAGAATGGTTAATTGAGAACGGGACATAAATTTACTCGCTTTCTAATGTTTAATTTTTTTCTACATACTTAACTTTAGATTTCATAATCAAAGGATTAACTAAGTCATGATATTCATGAATTTCATGGAGTAAGAATCCTCTGATGATTCTGATTTCATTTTTTTCCCTAATCACATAGTAGTCTAAATTGATAGGCATAGATGAATCTGGAACCGTGGATAAAATGAAAAAGATCATAAACCAGATTATAAGAGCAAAGAATCCACTGAGAGCCTGAAAAATCAGGTGATGCCATTGAAAGATTCTAGATTTATAGAAGATAGTCCACGGATGGATAAATAGGGTTAAACAAAGACCAAAGAACCAGAAATTCCACAAGATTGGTGTAAAAGCTAAAACCAAAGAGGCCTAAGATAAAAATGAATCAGGGCGAATACCAGGACCAGAAGGTAAATTACTCTAAATATAGTTAGATGTTTTATCATGATTGACTCCTTTTCTTTTTCAATATATCTCATAAATAAAAATCCATTAAAAGCAGGTACGGTAAAAAGACCAGATAGGTTACTCTAGGGAACCAAATATAGCGGTGATCTAGGGATAAGAGAGAAGGCAAAACTTTGTGAGTCCCGTGTTCTAATTCTCATTGTCAAGTGAATTAGAAAAAAAGAAACTATTGATATAAAAGAAACGGTTCCAGATAATCTTTAAAATTTTTTTCTTAGTTGAACAAATTTCTCGCAAATAATAAGCGTACATCCTACCGAATATAAAGAATATATTAAGATAAAGCGGAAACATGTAGTCCATATGTTTATAATGACTTGGAAGGGAGATAAATTGACTTAAAAACAATACTTACTATCCCTACTAAGACTAGGTAAACTGTAAAATCCACTAAGAAAGCCAACAGCTTATGAGAATCTAACCACAGATTGAACTTCTCTACCCTGGATAATTTCTTTTTCCTTTTTAATTTTCTTCTGTTATTTTTCATTTGAATGAATTTTTCCCCATTTCCTTTTGTCCTCTTTTCTTTCAATATACTTGGAAATTATAATTGTCACAATAAGCCATAGAAAGAAAAATAAAATAAGTAACGAGGAAAAAAACAGATATAGCGATAGTCTAATGCCCATATCGGAAGTAATCTTCTTCCTCTTTTAGAGGTCATCCCAATCGTTCACTGTAATACACAAGCAATTCCGTTAGGATATAAAAACACTTCTGCAAAATTTTGCAAGGAAATCCAGTCTTTCCTAAAGGTACGAAGGAAAATATGATAAGATGCATTCACTCAAAGAACGATATTTAAATAAAGTGGAAAACTATAATGCAGTTCCCGATAGGGACTTGGAATAAGGGTTGTCCCTGTACAATAGACATAATATTCCTAGAGCAGAAAACAACAGAACGCTTGCATCAAGTAGAAAAAGCAACTTTTTGTATGCTTCATAAGCCAAAAGATTCATGCGGTCCAGTAGACCAATCTTTCTCTTTGATTTCTGGTGTTTTTTTAATGTTTTCTGTCTCTTACTTTTTTGTTTCATGATAGTTTTTTAACTTCTTCTGCCACTTTTTGGAGATGCTCTTCACGCATACTTGCTGTATTCACATCCCGTCCAACTTCACCTAGTACGCACACGCGCTTAGTTTTAATTCCACAGTGATTCAAGACCGCATTTTTCAAAACAGAGATGCCATAGCTATCTGGAATGTTGATAGGACCCGAAAAGATTTTGTACCACCAAGTGGGCGCCATGGAGGTTGCGTAAATACTGGCTGTTTTCCCTTTTAATAACTTTTTAAACTGCTTGCCTCTAAGGTAATTCCAGATAAAACTCCCCTTATCATTAGCAGAGTAAGCAATCCCCGGTGTAAAGACCCGATCAATCCAGCCCTTTCATGAGGCTAGGCATACTACTCCACCAGATAGGATAAATAAAGATGAAATGATCTGCCCACTGGATTAATTCTTGGGAACGAAGGATAAAAGAATCTTCTTCCATACGTTTTCGATATCCATAACGTAAAACAGGATCAAAATCTTTTTCATTAAGACTGATAACTTCAAGCTCATGGTGCCTTGAATCAATATTTTCTACAATGGTTTGAAAAATTGCTTGACAGTAACTTTCCTTATCAGGGTGTCCATTGATGACTAGAATTTTCATTCATCTTCTCCTTCATCTCTTTGTTTCATTCTATCTATTTCACTTTTTAGACTTGATTAGTTGATAACGGTTCAAAGATTGATAGATACTTCTTTTTAGGAATTTTTTTATTTGAAGAACACATCATCCTCAATTCCTTAACAGGTTTTCCAAGTTTAAGTATTTTTTCTTGGCCATCAAAAGTAAAACCTATTTTTTGATAGAAAGCAATGGCTCGCTTATTATCTTTCAATACCCATAAATAAATTTCAGAGAAATGATCAATAGCAACAAATGCAGCATGCATTAACTGTTCACTCACACCTTTTCCATAGTAATCTTTTTAAAACATATAAGGCAATGATTTCACCAGCTTGAATGGCCTCATCACGAAAATTTCCATAGCTGATAAATCCAACGACCTGCTCTCCATCCATAGCAATCAAGGTATTTTTCTGGATATTTTTTTGACTAAAGAATCGACATCTTTCTAATGTCATCGTCTCCTGAAATTCCATGGGTAAAAAGATCGTCACAAGCCTCTCTCCACGTTTTTCCAATGAACGAGGATTTTTCCTTCTACCTCTTCAGGAGTTTCCATTGTTTTAATGATAATCTTCATTCGCTTTATCCTATCTAATCCAACGCCTTCACTTCCAGCATCATATCGCGAATCTGTGCTGCTAGTTCAAAGTCAAGCACTTCAACGGCTTCTTGCATTTGTTTTTTTCTAGTTTCTTGACGAGTTCTTTGCGCTCTTGTTTGTTGAGACTGTTGATGTCGACTTCCTTGTCCTCTTCCTTTAGCAACTGCCTTGGTCACAGCAATCAGATCACGGATTTCTTTCTTAATGGTTTGTGGAACGATACCATGTTCTTCATTATAGGCCATCTGGATTTTCCGACGGCGAGCAGTTTCATCAATGGCACGTTGCATAGACTGAGTCACAGTGTCCGCATACATAATGACATGCCCTTCACTGTTACGAGCGGCACGTCCAATAGTCTGGATGAGTCCACGCTCGTTACGAAGGAAACCTTCCTTGTCAGCATCGAGAATGGCAACCAAGCTTACCTCAGGAACGTCAATTCCTTCACGGAGGAGGTTGATTCCGACCAAGACATCAAAGACACCCAAACGTAGGTCACGGATAATCTCCGTCCGCTCTAAAGTCTTGATATCCGAGTGCATATACTTGACCTTGATGCCCATTTCTTTGAAGTAGTCCGTCAAATCTTCTGCCATTTTCTTGGTCAAGGTTGTAATAAAGGTACGCTCGTTCTTTTCAACACGGGCATTGATTTCACCTAAGAGGTCATCAATCTGTCCCATAGTCGGACGGACTTCCACCTCTGGATCCAAAAGACCTGTCGGACGAATGATTTGCTCAATCACTGTCTCAGTCTGTTCATTTTCATAGTCACCAGGTGTCGCTGAAACGTAAACAATCTGATGAACATGACTTTCAAACTCTTCACGACGGAGAGGACGATTGTCCAAGGCTGACGGCAAACGGAAACCATAATTAACCAGCATTTCTTTTACGAGAACGGTCTCCATTGTACATTCCCTTAATCTGTCCCATGGTCATATGACTCTCATCAATCATAATCAGGAAATCATCTGGGAAGAAATCAAGAAGAGTATAAGGAGGTTCTCCCTCACTTCGTCCATCCATGTGACGCGAGTAGTTTTCAACCCCATTGGTATACCCCATCTCACGTAACATCTCGATATCATACTCTGTACGCTGTTTCAAACGCTGGGCTTCAAGGAGCTTGCCTTCCTTTCTCAAAGACAGCTAGTTGTTCTTCTAATTCTGCCTGAATCTTTAGCAATCGCTACTTCCATGTGGTCGTCATTGGTCACAAAGTGAGTCGCCGGGAAAATCGCCAAATGATCCACTTCGCCCAGAACCTGACCAGTCAAAGCTTCGACTTCACGAATACGATCAATTTCATCTCCAAAAAACTCTACCCGAAAGGCATGCTCATCACGAGAGGCTGGGAAAATCTCCACAACATCCCCACGAACGCGGAATCTTCCCCGTTGGAAATCAATGTCGTTGCGTTCAAACTGGATATCCACCAAATCATTCAAGAGTTTATCACGAGAAATCTCTAGACCTGGACGGAGACTAACTACGCTATCAGAATATTCCTTGGGCGAACCTAAACCATAGATACAAGAGACTGAAGCTACGACAATGACATCATTGCGCTCCACAAGAGCTGAAGTCGCTGAGTGGCGGAGCTTGTCAATCTCGTCATTGACTGAACTATCCTTTCTCAATATAAGTATCACTAGAAGGGCACATAGGCTTCTGGCTGGTAATAGTCATAGTAAGACACAAAATACTCAACAGCATTTTCAGGGAAAAATTCCTTAAACTCCCCATAGAGCTGTCCTGCTAGAGTTTTATTGTGGGCAATAACCAGAGTTGGTTTATTGACTTTGGAAATGACCTGACTCATGGTATAGGTCTTCCCTGTACCAGTCGCTCCCCATCAGGATTTGAGCTTTTCTCCACCCTCGATATTATCAACCAACTGTTCAATGGCCTGCGGTTGGTCACCCAGACGGTTGGTATTTAGATACGAGTTTAAATTTGTTGTCTGTAATTCTATTGATCATAATTGCCTCATACATTTTTCTATCCTTCTATTTTACCATAAAAAGGATCGACTTACTGATTCTCAACTTCTTGCCATTTAGCATCTTATGTCACATCTTCTCACATGAAAACACTAAATATTTGCCAACTTTTTAGTTTCTGATATAATGGGAAAATATTCGGAAAAGGAGACTAAAAATGAAGAAAAAATTTCTAGCATTTTTGCTAATTTTATTCCCAATTTTCTCATTAGGTATTGCGAAAGCAGAGACGATTAAGATTGTGTCTGATACCGCCTATGCACCTTTTGAGTTTAAAGATTCAGATCAAACTTATAAAGGAATTGATGTTGACATTATTAACAAAGTCGCTGAGATTAAAGGATGGAACATTCAGATGTCCTATCCTGGATTTGACGCAGCGGTAAATGCGGTTCAAGCTGGTCAAGCTGACGCAATTATGGCAGGAATGACAAAAACTGCAGAACGTGAAAAAGTTTTCACCATGTCTGATACTTACTATGATACAAAAGTTGTCATTGCAACTACAAAGTCACACAAGATTAGCCAGTATGACCAATTAAAAGGTAAAACTGTTGGTGTTAAAAACGGTACTGCCGCTCAACGTTTCCTTGAAAGTATCAAGGACAAATATGGCTTTAGCATTAAAACATTTGACACTGGTGATTTGATGAACAACAGCTTGAGTGCTGGTGCCATCGATGCCATGATGGATGACAAACCTGTTATCGAATATGCCATTAACCAAGGTCAAGACCTCCATATTGAAATGGATGGTGAAGCTGTAGGTAGCTTTGCTTTCGGTGTTAAAAAAGGTAGCAAATACGAGCACTTAGTCACTGAATTTAACCAAGCCTTGGCTGAGATGAAAAAAGATGGTAGTCTTGATAAAATCATCAAGAAATGGACTGCTTCATCATCTTCAGCAGTGCCAACTACAACTACTCTAGCGGGCTTAAAAGCTATTCCTGTTAAAGCTAAATACATCATTGCCAGCGATTCTTCTTTTGCACCTTTTGTTTTCCAAAATTCAAGCAACCAATTTACTGGTATTGATATGGAATTGATTAAGGCAATCGCTAAAGACCAAGGTTTTGAAATTGAAATTACCAACCCTGGTTTTGATGCAGCTATCAGTGCTGTCCAAGCTGGTCAAGCAGATGGTATCATTGCTGGTATGTCTGTCACAGATGCTCGTAAGGCAACTTTTGACTTCTCAGAATCCTACTACACTGCCAATACTATCCTTGGTGTCAAAGAATCAAGTACCATTGCTTCTTATGAAGATTTGAAAGGAAAGACAGTCGGTGTTAAAAACGGAACTGCTTCTCAAACCTTCCTAACTGAAAACCAAAGCAAATACGGTTACAAAATCAAAACCTTCGCTGATGGTTCATCAATGTATGACAGTTTAAACACTGGTGCCATCGATGCCGTTATGGATGATGAGCCTGTTCTCAAATATTCTATCAGCCAAGGTCAAAAATTGAAAACACCAATCCCTGGAACTCCAATCGGAGAAACAGCCTTTGCTGTTAAAAAAGGAGCAAATCCAGAATTGATTGAAATGTTCAACAACGGACTTGCAAACCTTAAAGCAAACGGAGAATTCCAAAAGATTCTTGATAAATACCTAGCTAGCGAATCTTCATCTGCTTCAACAAGCACTGTTGATGAGACAACTATCTGGGGCTTGCTCCAAAACAACTACAAACAACTCCTTAGCGGTCTTGGCATCACTCTTGCTCTAGCTCTTATCTCGTTTGCTATTGCCATTGTCATCGGGATTATCTTCGGTATGTTTAGCGTTAGCCCATACAAATCTCTTCGTGTGATCTCTGAGATTTTCGTTGACGTTATCCGTGGTATTCCATTGATGATTCTTGCAGCCTTCATCTTCTGGGGAATTCCAAACTTTATCGAGTCCATTACAGGCCAACAAAGCCCCATTAACGACTTTGTAGCTGGTACTATTGCCCTATCGCTCAATGCAGCTGCTTATATCGCTGAAATCGTTCGTGGTGGTATTCAGGCCGTTCCAGTTGGCCAAATGGAAGCCAGCCGAAGCTTGGGTATCTCTTATGGAAAAACCATGCGTAAGATTATCTTGCCACAAGCAACTAAATTAATGTTGCCAAACTTTGTTAACCAATTCGTTATCGCTCTTAAAGATACAACTATCGTATCTGCTATCGGTTTTGGTTGAACTTTTCCAAACTGGTAAGATCATCATCGCCCGTAACTACCAAAGTTTCAAGATGTATGCAATCCTTGCCATCTTCTATCTTGTAATTATCACACTTTTGACTAAACTAGCGAAACGCTTAGAAAAGAGGATTCGTTAATGGCAAAATTAAAAATTGATGTAAATGATTTACACAAAAACTACGGAAAAAATGAAGTCCTAAAAGGAATTACGACTAAGTTCTATGAAGGAGATGTCGTTTGTATCATCGGTCCTTCAGGTTCTGGTAAGTCAACCTTCCTCCGTAGCCTCAATCTTCTAGAAGAAGTCACTAGCGGTCACATCACTGTGAACGGCTATGATTTAACTGAAAAAAACAACCAACGTTGACCACGTCCGTGAAAAATATTGGAATGGTGTTCCAACACTTCAACCTCTTCCACACATGTCTGTATTGGACAACATTACTTTTGCTCCAATTGAGCACAAGTTGATGACTAAGGAAGAAGCTGAGAAATTGGGAATGGAGTTGCTTGAAAAGGTTGGACTAGCAGATAAAGCTAATGCCAACCCAGATAGCCTATCCGGTGGTCAAAAAAACAACGTGTGGCTATCGCTCGTGGACTAGCAATGAATCCTGATATCATGCTCTTTGATGAACCAACTTCTGCCCTTGACCCCTGAGATGGTTGGAGACGTACTAAACGTTATGAAAGAATTGGCTGAGCAAGGCATGACCATGATTATCGTAACCCATGAGATGGGATTTGCTCGTCAGGTTGCTAACCGCGTTATCTTTACTGCAGATGGCGAGTTCCTAGAAGACGGAACACCTGATCAAATCTTTGACAACCCACAACATCCGCGACTTAAAAGAATTTTTTTAGACAAGGTTCTAAACGCCTAGAGGCAGGGCTAAAAAGTCTTTATAATCAAAAAAACGCATTGTATCAGGTATAAAAAAACTTGATATTATGCGTTTTTATTGTGGAAAGATTTACTTCGGTTGCTCCTAATACTCAATGAAAATCAAAGAGCAAACTAGGAAGCTAGCCGAAAGCTGTACTTGAGTACGGTAAGGCGACGCTGACGTGGTTTGAAGAGATTTTCGAAGAGTATGAAATTGAGTTTTGCCTAACCTCTTAGTATAGCCGTATTGGATTTTTGGATTTTTTTAGAAAAATTATGATAAAATAAAGGGTATGAAAAATGGGGATTCCTCATGCCTAGGATATCTAGGAAAGTAAAATAGAAATTAGGTAGCTAGATGTCATCAAAAGTTATTGTTACAATTTTCGGTGCAAGTGGGGATTTGGCCAAACGTAAGCTCTACCCTTCACTTTTTAGACTTTATAAATCAGGTAATCTTTCTGATCATTTTGCTGTTATTGGAACTGCTCGTAGACCTTGGAGTAAGGAGTATTTCGAATCTGTCGTTGTCGAATCTATTTTAGACTTGGCAGATAGCGCAGAAGAGGCTCAAGCATTTGCTAGTCATTTTTACTACCAAAGTCACGATGTTAATGACACTGAGCACTATATTGAATTACGTAAGCTTCAGGCTGAGTTAAATGAAAAGTATCAAACTGAACACAACAAGCTTTTCTTCCTCTCAATGGCACCTCAATTCTTTGGTACCATTGCCAAACACCTCAAGTCGGAGCAAATCGTTGACGGTAAGGGCTTTGAACGTTTGATTGTTGAAAAACCTTTCGGTACAGATTATGAGACTGCAAGCAAACTAAACGAAGAACTCCTAGCTACTTTTAACGAAGAGCAAATCTATCGTATCGACCACTATCTCGGTAAGGAAATGATTCAGAGCATTTTTGCCATCCGCTTTGCCAATATGATTTTTGAAAATGTTTGGAATCGTGAGCACATCGATAATGTTCAGATTACCTTTGCAGAACGTCTAGGTGTTGAAGAGCGTGGTGGCTACTATGATGAGTCTGGTGCCCTTCGTGATATGGTTCAAAACCACACACTTCAGCTTCTGTCACTCCTTGCTATGGACAAGCCTGCAAGCTTTACAAAGGATGACATTCGCGCAGAGAAAATCAAGGTCTTCAAGAACCTTTACCACCCTACAGATGAGGAACTTAAAGAGCACTTCATCCGTGGTCAATATCGTTCTGGTAAAGTTGATGGCATGAAATACATTTCTTACCGTAGCGAACCAAATGTCAACCCAGAATCAATGACAGAAACCTTCGCTTCAGGTGCCTTCTTTGTAGATACCGATCGCTTCCGTGATGTACCTTTCTTCTTCCGTACAGGTAAACGCCTAACTGAAAAAGGAACACACGTAAACATTGTCTTCAAACAAATGGATTCAATTTTTGGAGAACCTCTAGCACCAAATATTTTGACCATCTATATCCAACCAACAGAAGGTTTCTCTCTCAGCCTTAACGGTAAAAAGGTGGGGGAAGAGTTTAGCCTTGCGACAAACTCGCTTGACTATCGAACAGATGCGACTGCAACAGGTGCTTCACCAGACCCATATGAAAAACTGATCTATGATGTTTTGAACAATAACTCAACAAACTTTAGCCACTGGGATGAAGTGAGTGCATCATGGAAATTGATTGACCGTATCGAAAAGCTTTGGGCTGAAAACGGTGCTCCACTTTATGATTACAAGGCTGGTAGTATGGGACCTCAAGCTAGCTTTGATCTCCTTGAAAAATACGGTGCCAAATGGACATGGCAACCAGATATCGCCTATCGTAAAGATGGTCGTTTAGAATAATCATAACCACCCGTCTAACGGGTGGTTTGCCCCAGGGCTATAAGCCCAAATTACGGCTCTTTGTCAACTGTAGTGGGTTGATGAAAAGTTATAACCTGGAGAGGACCAACTTGGTTCTCTCCTTTTTGATATTCAAAGCAATGAGGATTCTAGTTTTTAAAGTTTTCAAAGTTCCGGAAGCCAAAAAGCATTGCGCTTGATGACCTTAATGAGGGTTATTAGTAGCCTCTAGTTTTTGCGTTTGAGTAGGGCAGTTCCAGTGAGTTCATGATTTTGTCCTTGTATTTCAAAAAGGTCTTGAAAACAGTTTGAAAAATAGGATTTACACAAGAACTCGTTTCTTCAATCAGTTCAAAGAAATGGTCTGTTTGTTTCTCTTGGAAATGAAACAGTAATAGTTGATAGAGGTCATAGTGCTCTCTAAGTTCTTGAGAGTATGCAAGAAGGTTTTCGAGAATCTCTTTATTGGTCAGGTGTGAGCGAAAAGTCAGGGCGATAAAATCGTTTATCGCTGAGTTTACAGCTATCCTGTTGAATGAGTTTCCAGTAACGTTTCAATGCCTTATATTCGTGCGATTTTCTATCAAAACGATTCATGATTTGGATGCGAAGACGGTTCATAGCACGACTGAGATGTTGGACAATGTGAAAGCGGTCGAGAACGATTTTAGCGTTAGGAAAAATTTTTCTGGCTATATCGTAGTAGGGGTTAAACATATCCATGGTAATGACTTTCACGCGACTTCTCACCTTTCTAGAATAACGAAGAAAAATGATTGCGAATGGTCACTTGAGTCCGCCCATCCAGGATAGCTACGATCTTTCTGGAATCAAAATCCTGTGCAATGAAGCTCATCTTACCTTTCTTGAAGCTGTATTCATCCCAAGACATGTGAGTTGGAAGGAAAGATAAATCTGTCTTGAATTTGAATTCTTTCAATTTACGAATGACTGTCGAAGTAGAGACAGATAGACTTTCTGCGATAGCCGTCATAGGGACTTTCTCGATTAATTTTTTGAGTGATTTTTCTGGTTGACGATGGTCGCGATTTGGTGATTCTTTTTTGACTAAAGAAGTCTCTGCAACAGCTATTTTTCCCGCAGACTTTACAACGGAAACGGCGTTTTTCTCAATCGAATGAGTGTCTTATAGCCTGCACACTCTAGATAAGGGATTTTAGATTCTTTCTGGAAGTCATATTTTAGTCATTTGCCCTAGGCAGCGAGGGCACACAGGTGCAGTATAATCTAGCTTAGCGATGATTTCTTTATGCGTTCCAGCATCAAGATAATCCAAGATTATGATGTTCTTATCTTTAATTTCGAGTAAGTTTGTGATAAAATTTAATTGTTCCATAAGATTCTTTCTAATGATGGTTTGGTCACTTTTTCATTATAGGTCTTATGGGACTTTTTTTCTACAACAAAAATAGGCTCCATAATTCCTATGGTGGTTCTACCCACTACAGAAATTATAGAGCCCAAATTACCAGCCAGCGCCTAAAGACGCTGGCTTTCACGTGTTCAAGCCTCATTGCTCTTGACTCGTCACTTGCCTCTCAAAGAGGCGTTAGTATTACCACCACTATCCCTAAAGGGATCCTCATATTCTTTGACACTCAATTTATCTAGTGCTATATCATGCTTTTTCCTGTTCTTGGATATATTTCTTAATTGTGGCTTCATTGAGTCCCACCGTACTTACATAATAACCTTCCGCTCAGAAATGCCGATTCCCAAACTTGTACTTTTAGATTGGCGTGTTTGTCAAACATCATGAGTGCACTTTTTTTCCTTTTTAAATAACCCATGAAACTCGAAACACTTATCCTCGGTGGAATACTTACTATAGTAAAATGAACCTAAAACAGTACATAATGTGGTATAATCTTCTTATGGCATATTCATTAGATTTTTCGTAAAAAGTTCTCTCCTATTGTGAGCGAACAGGTAGTATAACAGAAGCATCACACATTTTCCAAATCTCACGTAATACCATTTATGGCTGGTTAAAGCTAAAAGAGAAAACAGGAGAATTAAACCATCAAGTAAAAGGAACAAAACCAAGAAAAGTTGATAGAGATAGACTCAAAAACTATCTTACTGACAATCCAGATGCTTATTTGACTGAAATAGCTGCTGAATTTGACTGTCATCCAACTACTATCCACTATGCTCTTAAAGCTATGGGCTACACTCGAAAAAGAACCACACCTACTTTTGAACAAGACCCAGGAAAAAGTAGCCTTATTTCTTAAAAATTTTAATAGTTTAAAGCATCTAGCACCTGTTTATATTGATGAAACAGGATTCGATACTTATTTTTATCGAGAATATGGTCGCTCATTAAAAGGTCAGTTAATAAGAGGTAAAGTATATGGAAGAAGATATCAGAGGATTTCTTTGGTTGCAGGGCTAACAAATGGTGAGTTAATCGCTCCAATGACTTACGAAGAAACAATGACGAGCGACTTTTTTGAAGCTTGGTTTCAGAAGTTTCTCTTACCAACATTAAACACACCATCAGTTATTATTATGGATAATGCAAGATTCCATAGAATGTGTAAGCTAGAGCTCTTATGTGAAGAATTTGGGCATAAACTTTTACCACTTCCTCCCTACTCACCTGAGTACAATCCTATTGAGAAAACATGGGCCCATATCAAAAAGAATCTCAAAAAGGTATTGCCAAGTTGTAGTACTTTTTTCGAGGCTCTTTTGTCTTGTTCTTGTTTCAATTGACTATAACATATGTACATGATCTGGCATTAAGTGACCCTCGATAATTTCAACCCCTTTATAACTACACAAGCGATGAAATATTTCGCCTAAACTACTTCGATATTGATTATAAATGACTTTTCGTCTATACTTAGGGGTGAACACAATGTGATATTTACACATCCATTTTGTGTGTGATAAACTATGTGCTTTTTGAGCCATATTTTTTTCTCCTTTTCGCTTTACAATTGGCTTGAACACCTTAATTGTATCGCGTTTGGAGTTTTTTTGGTATAACCTTCGATGCGCACCCGCATAGCGGGTGTTTTGATCTCGCACCTAACGGAGCGAGACGGACTGAAAAAGTCACATAATCAAAAACAATCCTGCAAGAATTCTTGCAGGATTTTCGTTTATATCAAACCTTCTAGAAGGCCCTTCATAAAGTTTTCAGAGTTGAAACTCACCGATATCATCGATTTTTTCACCAAAACCAATTAGCTTAACAGGGATATTGAGTTCCTCACGGATAGCAAGAACAACCCCACCTCGGGCAGTCCCGTCAATTTTTGTTAAGACAATTCCTGTAACAGGAGTAATTTTTGAGAATTCTTTAGCTTGTACAAGAGCGTTTTGCCCAGTTGACGCATCAAGAGCTAGGAAGGTTTCATGAGGAGCTTCTGGCACGACACGTTTGATGATGCGACCAATCTTTTCCAATTCTGCCATTAAGTTTTCTTTGTTTTGTAGACGGCCAGCTGTATCAATCATGAGAATGTCAATACCTTCTGCTACTGCTCGTTCCATCCCATCAAAGACAACACTAGCTGGATCTGCCTTCTCAGGACCAGTAACGACAGGAACATCTACACGACGTCCCCATTCTGCTAACTGAGCAACCGCACCCGCACGGAAGGTATCAGCAGCAACAAGCATAACCTTCTTGCCAGCTTGTTTGTAACGGTGTGCCAATTTACCGATAGAAGTTGTTTTTCCGACACCATTAACACCTACAAAGAGCATAACAGTTAACCCATCTTGAAAATTAATGCTTTCGTTATAGTTGCCATCCTTCTCATACAGATCCACCAATTTTTCGATGATAACACGACGAAGGGCATCAGGTTTCTTAGCATTCTCAAGCTTGGCTTCATAACGCAATTCTTCTGTAAGATTTGAAGCCACCTGCACACCAACGTCACTCATGATGAGCAGTTCTTCAAGTTCTTCAAAAAAGTCTTCATCGACTGAGCGGAAATTTGCAAAGAAAGCATTCAAACGGGCACCGAATCCAGTACGCGTTTTCTTAAGACTACGGTCATATTTTTCTTGTTCAGTTTCTTGGACTTGAGGAGTTTCTTCGATTGCTTGGTTTGCTTCCTCTTCTTCAAAAAACTCTGTTTCTGCTTCGTCTGATTGAGGCTGAACAATTTCTTCGTCGTCACTATCATTTGAAGTTGCTTCTTCAACATGAGTCAATTCCTCATGAGGACTATCTGCTTCTTGGACTTGATTTAACTCTTCTTGAGAAACCTTCACTTCGTCAACTGACTCGGTAATAGTTTCTTCGTCAACCTCGGCTTCAATTAATCCTTCATCACTTTCTTCCGCTACGACAGTCCCGTCTTGCTCTTTGACTTCGATATTTTCAGATTCTAGCGCCTCAGTTTGCTCGCTATCATCCGATAAATCAATGTTTTCTAGAGCTTCTTTGACAACATCTTCAATTTTAGGTTCTTCTATTTTTCCAAATAAACGGTCAAATAATCCCATTCTTTAGTTCTCCTTCAATACATATTTTTCAATTGCCCAGGCGACAGCTTCTTCGTCATTAGTCATTGGTGTTACTACATTTGCCACAGCCTTAACTGCCGGCACAGCATTTTGCATAGCGACACCGAGACCGGCCCACTCAATCATAGAAAGGTCATTAGCCTCATCTCCACAAGCCATGACTTGACTTCGTTCAATTCCCAGGTGTTCAATTAGTTTAGATAATCCTGTCGCCTTATGGACATTCTTTGGTGACCATTCTAGCAAGAGTTCACGTGATTTAAAAATTTCATATTGATCGAATAATTCTGGTGAAATCTTTTGAATAGCTGCATCCAAAGGTTCCTGAGGAAAGGCAGTCACACATTTATTGTATGTTACCTGACTAGACAAATCTTCAAAAGCAGTTGGAACAAAAGTTAGAGCCGGGTTAAACTGAGCATATAAACTTTCTTGGTCAGACTGAATCTGGTAAACTGTTCCTTCTGAAATTGCATCTAAGGGGATTCCTAATTTTTCAGTTTCTTCATAAATACGGCTCACATCATCGATGGAAAAGACTGTCTTATCAAGAATCTCACCTGTATTTTTCTGAACCAATCCACCGTTGAATGTGATAGTATATTCGTCATCATGACCATCTGTTCCAAGCTCTTTAAGGAAGAAATCCATAGCCTTGAGGGGACGTCCAGTTGTTAGGACTACTTTGACACCTTGTTCACGCGCAGCCTTTAAAGTCGCCTTAGTACGATCAGTTAATTTCTTGTCTGTCGTTAGCAATGTTCCATCTAAGTCTAGGGCAATTAATTTAATATCTGCCATTATAACCCCTCCATATAAGCGATAACTGATTGGTCCTTATGATGACCGATAACTGTTTCGGCAAGTTCCAAAATCTCTGGACGAGCATTTTCAGGTGCGACTGGGTGCCCTACAACTTGCATCATGTGAAGGTCATTGAGATTGTCACCGAAGGCCATCACTTGGTCCATATCCAGATTTAACTTCTTAGCCAATTCGACAATCGCAACTCCCTTGTCCACATAATCAAGAACAATATCAATGGATTCAAAACCTGTCGTCATTGCCTTAACACCAGGAACATGTTCATTGACCCAAGCTTCGCCAGCTTCTACTGTCTCTTCTGTAAAGTTAGTTGTGAATTTGAAAATCTCATCGGTAATATCTTCTAGACTAGCTACTTTTTGAATATTCTCATTGTAATGATGACTAAACATGAGATAGGTTTCATCTACAGTATCTAAAACATAACAAGCTTTCTTACCAGTCAAGAGCATCTTCTTTTCATCAAAATAAGGTGAAGTCTTTAGCTTTTCAAATGTTGATAAGTAAAAATTTCTAGGCATGGTCGCTTCATAGAGGTCTTGTCCATGAAAGCGAACGAGACTACCATTTTCGGCGATAAAAATAATCTCATCTTTGACATCCGCAAAATGCTTTTCAAGCGACAAAAGACCGCGGCCAGAAGCTACAGCAAAGTAAATTCCTTTTTCTTTATAAGAATGGAGGAGCTTTTTTAAGCGCTCCATATCAAATTGGCCAGCTTCATCCAAAAAAGTCCCGTCCATATCAGTTGCGACTAGTTTAATCATAAATACTCATATTCTCCAGTTATAAATCTATCTTCTATTATACCATAGAAAAAGGAAAAAAGACGTGCAGGATTGACACGCCTTAGTATACTAAAAATCAATCCGTAGCGCCATTTAAAGACCAGGCTGATTTGCTTGCCTTCTTTTATATACAACCTCTCAACACCTGTCTACCAAAAATCTTGATTAAATTCTATTCTGATAACTAATCAGCTATTGCGTAAAAATTATCAATCTTTGGTCGACGCACATTTGTCACAATTAGAATAGTATATAGTTCTTGACATATAGTCTAACATATGAAAAAATACTTGTTGGAGGTTGATAATATGACTGAAAAAATCAAAAACTGGGTTAATATTTGCGTTTTGAAAAATCAAGAAATTTTATTACTTAATAGACAGCACGATAATTTTCCTGGCTGGATTCCACCGGGGGGAAAAGTTGAATTTCCTGAAAGTTTTTTTGAAGCTGCATTACGGGAACTTAAAGAAGAGACTGGACTCACTGCATTAAATCTTGAATTAAAAGGAATTTCAGGCTTTACTAATTCAATCGGAAATGAGAGATTTGTCTTCTATGACTTTTTGTGTACTCAGTTTACTGGTGAACTAAGCACATCTGATGAAGGTGAGCCAAAATGGTGGAATCTAAAAGAAATCGATAAAATACCAATGCAAGATGAAATCAGAAAAAGGCTACCCCTTTATTTAAGAAAAGGAAGCTTTGAAAGTATTAACCATTGGGATGATAATAAGAAATGCATTAGTGAAAACAAAACAATTTTATTTGACTAATATTCTCTACAGTATAATCAAATACAAAATTCTCAATCCATTAGTAATTTTTGTATAATTCAGTACTCAATACAATCTGTCTTTAATAACATATAGTTTAGAGTTTTACAAAATAATGGTATCTAATAATAATCATCTACTCTGACAATTTTTTCTTGTATCTATTGATAGCTAAAAAGCCTTGGAAACAGCTTATTCCAAGGCTTTCTCTATATTTAGAGCCGGTCGTTATTATAAATATAAGCCCCTCTCCACACTTTCCTGAATCAAATCTTCCGTCAGTTTCCATAATTCTTCTGATTCACTTTTTATGAACTTTTTTTTATCTAATACCATGTCTGCACTGATATTATCAGGGTTATAATTTAATTCTGACACTTCTAAGTGATTTATCAGTGGTAGCAATGCATCGATCACTCTTGCATATCTTGCTTCAGCACTCTGCCCTTTTTCAAATTCCAACCACAAATTTTTCATATTCAAATATTTCTCTTCTGGAAGGAGGCTCATTGTTTTTTCTATAGATTCTAACTCTCTATCATGAGAATGAACCTTTTTTTCATCATCAAAAACCCAAGTATCTCCGGCATAAATCTCACCTAAATCATGAATCAATAACATAGAAATAACTTTTTCCATTTTCAACTTTTCAGGATAATAATCTTGAAGAACTATAGCGACTATAGCACCTTGCCAAGAATGCTCAGCACTATTTTTCAAATCTTCCATCAAGAGTTCTATTAAATCTTGTTACTGACTTTAACTTCTCTATTTCTTTAATAAAATCGACTGAATTCTTTAAATTACTCATTGTAGCTCCTATCTTATTTAAAATTTTTAGATATAATACCAAAAAAATATTAATTTCATCAAATATTTCCCGTATTTGCAAAAATAAAACAGCGCCTAATCCATACGAGATTAGACGCTTGATTAAACTTGTAATTTATAAAATATTTCTCAATCGAGTGATTGAGCTTTCCTACCATCAATCAATTCCAAGTCTTTTTATCCATATTTGGCAAAGAGAGCTTAAACTTGATAATACAGAGTCGAATCACAAAACCGACAATTGAGAGAATGATAAAAGCAGTGATTCTTGGAAAGTGAAGGACAAAGGCCAACCAGTAATAAATAACGCCAATTACAAAAGATAGAAGGGCATAGATGTCCTCTTTTAGAACACTTGGGACTTCATTAATCAAGAGATCTCGGATGATACCACCACCTGCTCCTGTTAAACAGGCCAAAATTCCTGCAGACATCAAGTTCAATTTACTATCAGCTAAGGCTGTTGCCCCAATTAAGGAGAAGATAATCAGACCGATAGAGTCAAAGATAAGATAAGCTTCTCTCAGCCACTTATAGAATTTTTTTTCTTGACTAGCATTGGCTTGTTTTGACGTCACAAAGGCATACATAATAACAGCTACTAGAATAGAGACATAAATCGGTCCAGGATCTGCGAGAGCGGAGGGAAAACGACTGATAATAGAATCTCTTAAAATACCCCCGCCTACTGCCGTTACAATTGCCAATAAACTAATGCCAAAAATATCTAAACGTTTACCAAATCCTTTGATGGCTCCTGACGCCGCAAAGGCTATAGTCCCAATATAATTACAAATCATTAGGAATAGGTCAAAATCCATGTAAGCTCCTCAATTTATTTTTGTAACCTTTCTGACTTCTTGAAGGTCATTCTACATGCTCTAGTTTGAAATGTTATATTGAAAACAAACTAAGCATCCATATTTTCTAAATCTTTTAGTTTAACAGAGACAATCTTAGAAACACCAGATTCTTGCATGGTTACCCCATAAATAGAGTCTGCGGCTGCCATGGTTCCCTTACGGTGGGTAACAACGATAAACTGGCTATCCTTGTCAAATCGGTTAAGATAATCTCCAAAGCGTTTAACGTTTGCTTCATCAAGTGCGGCCTCTACCTCATCTAGGATTACAAATGGAATGGTCTTAACACGAATGATTGAGAAGAGCAAAGCTAGAGCTGACAAAGCCTTTTCTCCACCACTCATGAGGTTGAGGGATTGGATTTTCTTACCTGGCGGTTGCACAGAGATTTCGACACCTGCAGTCAATAAATCTCCTTCTGTCAGAATTAGATCTGCTTGACCACCACCAAACATCTGCTTAAAGGTCACTTTAAAGGACTCACGAATAGCTTCAAATGTTGACTTAAAGCGCTCTTTCACTTCATCATTCATTTCTGTAATAGTCTCAAGAAGTAAGTTTTTAGCAGAAAGAATGTCATCTCGCTGACTATTCAAGAATTCCAAACGTTCGTGTACTTCGTCAAACTGTTCAATAGCATCCAAGTTAACCGGACCAAGCGAACGAATGGATTTCTCCAAATCCTTAACCTTTTGTTCAGCGACAGCCAAATCTTCTATTGGATTGGCTTGTTCTAAAGCTTCTGTATAACTAATCTGGTATTCTTCAGTCAGTTGACCTTGAAGATAGCGAAGGCGGTCCGTAATCTTCTCTTTGGTTGCTTCTGCACGTGTTTGCTTACGAATCCATTCTTCATTTTGCTGACGAGCTTGTTCTAAATGACTGGCAATATCATCCAATTGACCCTCAATATCATCCAGTTCAAACTGCTTACGAATCAATCCTTGTTGAATTTCTTCCTTTTGACTCTTAGCCTCTGCTTCCTGCTTGGCTAAAAGTTCTGTATCAACTTTTTCAAGATTGTCTACCTTTTCTTGGAGAAGACGTTCGATTTCATCTTGCTCCATATCAAGGTATTCAAGCTCTTTGTTAATCCGTTCAATATCCGCAACTTCGTAACGTTTTTCGCCCTATCATTTCTGTCTTATGAAGACGTTCTTGGGACAGTTTTTCCTGTAAGTTTTGGTAACGTTCTTGAATCGCATTTTTATTGGACTTGATTTCTTCAATTTCAGATTCCAGCTTTTGCTTTTCAGTTGCGATGATTGAGAGACGTTCTTGGCATTTTTCTTTTTCAGCTTGCCAATCTCCACCTCTTAGATTGTTTAATTCTTTTTCCTGAAGTTCTAAAAGTGTTTCGAGTTCTTCGACTTGTTGGCAAGTTTGTTGATAAGCCAGATATAAGCCCTGCTCCTCTATTCGAGCTTGCTCTCCTTGAGACTTAATAGTTTCCAAAGTTTGACTAAGTTCATTCAAGGCTACTTGAACTGACTTCAGATTTTCTTCCTCTTGACGAAGAAGCTTTTCTTCTTGAGCAATTTCTTTTTGCAATTGCTCCAATTCAGGCTTGATGAAAATACTGTTATTTTGACGATTGGCACCACCAGCATAAGAACCACCTGTTCGCAATTCTGTACCATCTAGCGTTACCATTCGAACCTGATAACGTACCTTACGAGCTGCATCACGCGCATGCTCTACCGTATCAAAGATTGCTGTTGTAGCTAGCAAGTTTTTAAATATAGCTTCATGCTTGGCATCAAAAGTAACCAATTCATCTGCCATTCCAAGAAAACCTGGACTTGAGGCAATCACATCTTGATTCTGACCTGAAATGCTACGAGCCTTAATAGTTGTCAAAGGTAGGAAAGTCGCACGACCAGCTCGATTTCGTTTAAGGAAGTCGATAGCCTTAGTCGCAGCCTGTTCATCTTCAACGATGATATGTTGGCTACTTGCCCCGAGGGCAATTTCAAGAGCTGTTTGATAACGAACATCAAAAGTTAAATGTTCACTGACCGCTCCGACAATACCGCTCAGGCGATTTTTTTCTTGTAGAACACTCTTAACACCCGCATAGAAATTGCTATGGTTTTTAAGAATATTTTCCAAACTTTGTGCCTTGGCCTGTTTGTTTTTCAGATTATCCAAACGGTCAAAGAGTTGATTTTGCTGACTTTGATAAGCCTGCTTTTGTTCTTCTTCTTGCTTGGCATTGGTCTGATAGTCAGCAAGTAAGCTTTGTACTTCTTCTTTAGCTGATTTAAGGGCAAGCTCTTGCTCACTAGCCTTAGACTTGGCAGAAGCTAATTGTTCCTTCAAGGACTCCAATTGTTCTTCTTGCTTTTGAGTCTGTTGGCGACTATTTTCAAGGTCATTCTCAATTCGTGTCAACTGGTTAGAGACATCCGCTTCTTCCTGCAAGAAAGCAACAAAACGTTCACGCAATTGCTCAATCATTTGATCTGGATCATCAGAAAAAGCTAACAACTCAGCTTCTAAACGATTGAGCTCCTTGGTATTGACTGCTAGATTTGCTTCTAACTGACTGAGATTTGCTTCTTTTTCTTCCTTCTCTTGAATAAGAGCATTTCTCTTTTCGTCCAAACTAGCTAAACGAGCTTGAGCCTCTTGTTGATTGAGAGCAACCTGCTCTGTCTCCAGTTTAGACAAGGCCAATTTACGTTCTAAATCACTGATTAGAGCAGTCAAATCCATCAAACTAGTTTGATCTTTAGCCATCTCTGCTTGTAAATCTTGTCTCTGCTTCTTGAGAGATTGATTTTCAAGTTCTAGTGACTCGCGTTTTTGATAATAACTAGTCAACAGTTCTTGGACTTGGTTTAATTCTTCTTCTGTTAGATCCAATTCAGCCTTATTGGCTTGAATTTGTGCAACTAAAACATCCAAGTAGATGCTTTTACGCTGACCGTCCAAGTTCATAAATTTACGAGCTGTTGCTGCTTGCTTTTCTAAGGGCTTGATTTGATTATCTAACTCATAGATGATGTCTTCCAAGCGGTCTAAATTGTCTTGAGTTTGTTGCAGCTTTACTTTCTGTTTCTTTTGCGACGAGTTTTATATTTTCAAAAACTCCCAGCCGCTTCTTCAAAAAAATAGCGCGACGTTCCTCAGGTTTGGAGTTAAAGATTTCTTCGACCTTCCCTTGGGAAATAATAGAGAAGGAATCGCGCCCAAGTCCGGTATCTAAGAAAAGATCATGAATATCACGAAGACGGACTTTTTTCCCATCAATCTTGTATTCACTATCCCCAGTACGATAGATATGACGCTCCACCTTGATTTCCTGTCCTGCATCCTTGATGAAACCATCCTGATTATCTAGAGTAACAACTACAGAAGCATAGTTTAATGGTTTTCTACTTTCTGTCCCTGCAAAGATAACATCAGGCATCTTCCCACCACGAAGACTTTTGACACTGGATTCCCCAAGAGCCCAGCGTAAACTTTCTGTGATGTTAGATTTTCCAGAACCATTGGGTCCTACAACTGCTGTTACTCCCTTGGTCAAAAAAACAACCTTGGTTTTTGTCAGCAAAGGACTTAAACCCCTGAATCTCAATTTCCTTTTAAATACATGAATCCAGTCCTTCCTCAACTGCATTTTTTTAGCGGCTTCTTGTTCGGCCAATTTTTTTAGATCGTCCTTGACCCCTACCTAAACTTTTGACCCTCGACAAGGACTTCAACCTCAAACATCTTATCGTGGGCAGGTCCGATCTCTGAAATCACCTGATAACGAATATCAACATCACCATTGACTTGAAGTAATTCTTGGAGGTGGGTCTTGTAGTCTTTAATCATCTCAAAATCACCAGCCTCAACCTTTGGAATCATGACCTGGTAGATAAACTCTTTTTACCGTAAGTAGATCCTTATCTAAAAAGCAGAGCACCCAAAAAAAGGCTTCGAAAAGCATCTCCCAAGATGGTATCTCGATTACGGCCTCCAGATTTTTCCTCTCCCTTTCCTAGCTTGATAAACTGGTCAAACTGGCAATCACGGGCAAAACCAGCCAAACTCTCTTCACGTACAATCATGGCACGGAGTTTAGACAGGTCACCTTCTGGTTTTTTTGGATATTTTTGGTACAGATATTCTGAAATCAATAATTGCAGAACAGCGTCTCCTAAAAATTCCAAGCGTTCATTGTGTGAAATTTTTAAGAGGCGGTGCTCATTGGCGTAACTAGTGTGAGTAAAAGCTGTTTCAAGTAACTGTTTATCTGAAAAAAACAAGCTCAAAACGTTGCTCTAACACGGTTTCTAATTCTTTCATAAGAACCTCTTTCTAAAACATTATAATACACTCCATTATACCAAAAAATAGAATCATAGTCAGAAAATAACCGTTAAAAGTCCTTTTTCTGACTTGTGTTTAAAATCAATCCATTACTAGCAGTTCAGGCTATTTTTTGGTATAATAAATCTTATGGAAATTGAAAAAACCAATCGAATGAATGCTCTGTTTGAATTTTATGCAGCCCTTTTGACTGATAAGCAGATGAACTATATCGAGCTCTACTATGCAGACGACTATAGTTTAGCTGAAATCGCTGAAGAATTTGGTGTTAGTCGTCAGGCTGTTTATGATAATATCAAACGAACAGAAAAGATACTGGAAGACTATGAGATGAAGCTTCATATGTACTCTGACTACATTGTCCGCAGTCAGATTTTTGATCAGATCATTGAGCGCTATCCAGAAGATGCTTTTCTCCAAGAGCAAATTGAGATTTTAACCAGTATTGATAATAGGGAGTAATCATGGAAAATCTTGTTGTCTATAAAGGAATACCTTGCAAACTATTAGCTGCAGAGGAACCATTTCCTACTAGACTACAGATTATCTCACCTAATGATATCTCCAAAGCCCTATGCAAATAGGTTTTAGCTGTTGGGGATATCCAAATGAAATCATGAAAGAAGTCACACCCGAAGAACTAGAGTGTTTGCAACATTTCGGACGATTTCCACTGAATTGAATAAATAGGAGAAAAATATGGCATTTGAAAATTTAACAGAACGTTTGCAGAACGTCTTTAAAAATCTACGTAAAAAAGGAAAAATCACCGAGAGTGATATCCAAGAAGCAACCAAGGAAATTCGTCTGGCTCTTTTAGAAGCCGACGTTGCTTTGCCTGTAGTTAAGGACTTTATCAAGAAAGTTCGTGAACGTGCGGTCGGGCATGAAGTCATTGATACCCTCAATCCAGCTCAACAAATCATCAAGATTGTTAATGAAGAGTTGACGGAAGTTCTTGGTTCTGATACAGCTGAGATTATCAAGTCTCCAAAAATCCCAACTATTATCATGATGGTTGGTTTGCAAGGGGCTGGTAAAACAACCTTCGCTGGAAAACTTGCTAACAAACTCAAAAAAGAAGAGGATGCTCGTCCTCTGATGATTGCGGCCGACATCTATCGTCCTGCAGCTATTGACCAGCTTAAAAACACTGGGACAACAAATTGATGTTCCTGTCTTTGCTCTTGGAACTGAAGTTCCTGCAGTGGAGATTGTTCGCCAAGGTTTGGAGCAAGCTAAAGCCAACCATAACGACTATGTCTTGATTGATACGGCCGGTCGTTTACAAATCGACGAACTTCTCATGAATGAGCTCCGTGATGTTAAAGCTCTTGCTCAACCAAATGAAATCCTTCTCGTCATCGATGCCATGATTGGTCAAGAAGCTGCTAACGTTGCGCGAGAATTTAACGCTCAATTAGAAGTTACCGGTGTCATCCTTACCAAGATTGACGGGGACACTCGTGGTGGTGCGGCCCTTTCTGTTCGTCATATCACAGGAAAACCAATCAAATTCACTGGTACTGGTGAAAAGATTACCGACATTGAAACCTTCCACCCTGACCGTATGGCCAGCCGTATTCTCGGTATGGGAGATATGCTGACTCTGATTGAGAAAGCTTCCCAAGAATACGATGAGCAAAAAGCCCTTGAAATGGCTGAAAAGATGCGGGAAAACACCTTTGATTTCAACGATTTCATCGATCAGTTGGATCAGGTGCAAAATATGGGGCCAATGGAAGATTTGCTCAAGATGATTCCTGGTATGGCCAACAATCCTGCCCTTCAAAATATGAAGGTGGATGAAAAACAAATTGCTCGCAAACGTGCCATCGTCTCATCTATGACTCCTGAAGAACGTGAAAATCCAGATTTGCTCACTCCAAGCCGTCGTCGTCGTATTGCAGCTGGTTCTGGTAATACCTTTATCGATGTCAACAAGTTCATCAAAGACTTTAACCAAGCTAAACAACTCATGCAAGGTGTCATGTCTGGTGACATGAACAAGATGATGAAGCAAATGGGCATCAACCCTAACAACCTTCCTAAAAATATGCCTGGTGGCATGGATATGTCAGCCCTTGAAGGTATGATGGGACAAGGTGGTATGCCGGATATGTCTGCTCTTGGAGGAGCTGGAATGCCTGATATGAGCCAGATGTTTGGTGGAGGTCTCAAGGGTAAAATCGGTGAATTTGCTATGAAGCAATCCATGAAACGCATGGCCAACAAAATGAAAAAAAAGCTAAGAAAAAAACGCAAATAAAAAGGACTCACTTGAGTCCTTTTTTTTATTGTTCATTTCTAAGTTTCTCCAAGGTTTGCTTGAATATTTCTGGAATATCAGCAGTAAATTCCATCGTTTCACCTGTTCTTGGATGGGTAAATCCTAGCGTCTTGGCATGGAGAAATTGTCCATGTCCTTTCAAGGTTTTACGAGGACCATAAACCTCATCCCCAGCGACAGGATGGCCGATATAAGCCATGTGCACACGTATTTGATGAGTTCGCCCTGTTTCCAGTTGCAACTCTAACAAAGAATAATCACCAAAGCGTTCTAAGACTTGGAAACGTGTCACTGCCGGTTTTCCTTTGGCAGTAACAGCTTGTTTCTTGCGTTCTTTTTCGCTACGACCAATCGGCGCCTCAATAACGCCTCGGTCATTTGGAAGATTACCATGAACAATAGCCCAATATTTTCGAAGAGATTTCTTGTCTTTCAATTCTTGAGCCAGCGCCATGTGAGCTTCATCATTTTTGGCAATCATCAAGAGTCCAGATGTATCTTTATCGATACGATGGACAATCCCTGGACGCAACACACCGTTGATTCCAGAGAGATTCTTGATATGATACATAAGGGCGTTAACCAAGGTACCACTGGTATGACCAGCACTTGGATGAACAACCATTCCTTGAGGTTTATTGACTACTGCTACATCCTCATCTTGATAAATGATTTCTAGAGGAATATCTTCAGCTACATACTCCAAAACTTCTGGTTCTGGCATCTGATAAGTAACGACATCGCCCTCTTGGACCGTATACTTGGCTTTTTTGACCTGACCATTGACCAAGACTTGGCCTGACTTGATTTGTTCATTGGCGAGACTACGGGACAATTCTGTCAAATCTGACAAAGCCTTATCTAAGCGTACCCCGCCGGTTTCAATTTTAATTTCCATTCATTTCCTCTTTTAGCATTGCAAGCAATAACACAACGACCCCTACTGTCAGATAACTATCAGCCACATTGAAAATCGCAAAATTGATAAAGTCTAAGTGAAACATATCCACGACAAATCCTTGGCTAATGCGATCGATAAAGTTCCCTAGACCACCTGCAATAATCAAAACCAATCCAAGAACTGTCCAGAAGGAATCCTCTATATGCTTATGCAAATACCAGATAGCCCCTGCCATAACTACAAGAGTTATCACTGCAAAAAACCACTGCTGATCTTGAAGCATTGAAAAGGCTGCCCCTCTATTTTGCAGATAGGTCAAACTGACCAGATTTGGGATCCATGATTTAATTTCACCAAGAGCAATATTCTGAACGACATAAGCCTTCACCACTTGGTCTAATGCAATCAAGGCTGCTATAATCCCTGCAATTATTCCTCTTTTTTTCATGCTTTCCTCTTCTGATCAAAATACTCTTGCATGACCTCTACAAATAAAGTCCCTGCCTGGCTCAAGTCTACTTCCTCACGCTTGACATAAACCATGCGATTATTGAGATTATCATTTAGCGGAATAACGGTGATCCCGTTCACACTATTGTTATCTAAGAATCCAGATCCAGTCGCATAAGCATTTGTTCTTTCAAGAATTCCATTTAAAGTAGCGCGATCTGTTACGTTAAACATCTGAGAGCTGGCACTTGTATCCACAAAGTTTTCTGAGTAATAGAGATATTCATCTTTTTCCTGTGTGAATCGAACTGTTGGTAAATCTGCCAAATCCTCCATAACCAACTCTTTTTTCTTGGCTAAAGGATGTCCTTCACGCAGATAGATATGCGTTTGGAAAGAGATCAACTCAATCACTTCAAGACCTAACTTTTCAACCCGTTGCATGATACCTTTTTGGTTTTGATTGTTGAGGTAAATAATCCCAATCTCACTATGACCTTGGGCTACTTCATCCAAAATCTGAACAGTTGTAGATTCAAAAATACGGAAATTTTTTTATAGTCTGGGATACTGTTGAGAAAAATGCTGTGATAGTCGGTGGCAAGAAATCATAGTGCTGGCTAGCTATTGAAAACTCATCCTTTTCCTCTTCAGGATTGGCATACTGGTTCTGGAAAATATCAAATCCTTTAACCAACTCTTGGGCCTTTTCATAAAATTCCATTCCACGACGAGTAAGAAAGGTACCCTGAACTAGTTCTGCGGAAAATCTTGAATCCTAGCTCTTTCTCCAGATCTCTTACAGAAATAGATAGACTGGGTTGGCTAACGTACATTTTTCTCAGCGACTTCACGAAAAAGTACCACTATTTGCAATAGCAACAACGTAGCGTAATTGTTGAATATTCATGATTTCTCCTTCGTTTTCTATCTTATCATTATACCATAAATAAAGCCTATCCAACAAAGGAAAATCATGAGACAGTTACTTCTAAAAAAAGGAAACAAAAAAACACCTTTTAAGGTAGATAAAATTCTAACCAAAAGGTGTTATAAATGCGATTATTTAGCTGCTGCGTAAAGCTCGTCTACTTTGTTCCAGTTAATCACTGAGAAGAAAGCTTTGATGTAGTCAGGACGAACGTTGCGGTATTTCACGTAGTAGGCATGTTCCCAAACGTCCAAGCCCAAGATTGGTTTTTTGCCTTCTGAGATTGGTGTGTCTTGGTTCGCAGTTGAAGTTACTTCAAGTTTACCTTCTTTGTTAACAACCAACCATGCCCATCCAGAACCGAAACGAGTTGTTGCTGCTGCAGTGAATGCTGCTTGGAATTCTTCGAATGAACCGAAAGTTTCATCGATTGCTGCTGCAAGTTCTGCTGAAGGAGCTGTTTTTTCAGGAGTCATCAATTCCCAGAAAAGAGCATGGTTCAAGTGGCCACCACCATTATTGATAAGAGCTTGACGAATATCTGCAGGGATAGATTCAACATCTGCAAGCAAAGCTTCAAGGTCTTCACCGATTTCAGGGTGTTTTTCAAGAGCTGCGTTTGCGTTGTTGACATATGTTTGGTGATGTTTGTCATGGTGCAAGTGCATTGTTTCAGCATCGATGTATGGTTCCAATGCATCGTAAGCGTATGGAAGATCTGGTAAGATAATAGCCATCTGTAATACCTCTTTTTCTTTTTATATAAAAATGATAACGCAAACAACCTATTTTTTCAAGTTATTTGCTCAATTTGACTGGCTAGCAATCTGCAATAAAGCCTTCTCAAACAGGTAGCCTTTTTCGTAAACACCAGTCTTAATTTGATAATCTGCCTGGATGAGATAACGAATGGAATCCTGTAGGAAATTCAGGGACAATCCTCGCGTGTCACGGAGAGCAAACTTGATTTGGTAAGGATTAGGATTGCGACCAAGATAGTGACCTAAACTGCTGACCATCTGAGATTCTGTCTGACCAGACTCTTGCAAAATTTTCACCTGGGTATAGAGTCTAAACTGCCCCAGCATAATGGCAATCAGTTTAATCTCATCTTCACCCTGTAAGGTCAAATCTTTAACTAAATCTCGTGCCTGATCAATTTTCTTAGTTAATATTAATTGGGTCAAATCAAAAATATTATCCTGCAAAGTCTTTGGAATGGCTTCAACAATATCTTCTTCTGTTATCAGACCACTATCCTTATAAGACTGTAAGAAGAGCAAGTTTTTCTGAATTTCACTGAATTGAAAACTAGATTTGATAAGCAACTGTTCAAAGGAATTTCCATCAAAAGTAAGTCCCTGTTCCTGGGCCCACTTTTGAAAATAGGCTCGCAACTCTTGCTCTTTAGGTTCAAGAGCCTCAAATACTGTCGCATCACGCTTAAGTAATTTGACCAAACGTCTCTTGCTATCTAACTTGCCTTCAGCAAAGATTACTAATTTACTTGAGGGTACAGGATTTTCCAGATAGTCTTCAAAGGCCTTGAGCTCATCATCAGTTAGATAGCGTTTTTTAGCAGTTGTAATATCCAAAAAGTGATCTAAGATCACAATTTTTTCATCCGCAAAGAAAGGAAGACTGACCAGCTCAAGTTCCAAGCTATTGTAGTCTACTTCTTTCATGTCAAAATAAGCAAAATTCAAATCTACAGGGTCGTACCCGATTTGCTTTAGAACCTGAGTTTTCATGATGTCGTACTGTCCTTGATCAGCCCCTGTAAACAGGGTCAAACTAGGAAGGTTCGCTAAGGATAGCTTTCGACTTTCTTCTATGGCTAGCATTTATTCTCCTTTCTTTTTAATTTAGCTTCTGTTTAATCCATATAATTCAATTTTCCACGGAAATCCTCTAGGCTTTGGTATCCTTTTTCCGACATAATTTCTTTGAGTTCCTTTGTAATACGCTCAAAAGCACCCACACCTTCTTTGTGTAGGGTAGTTCCTACTTGTACCATGCTGGCACCACATAGGATATGTTCAAAGGCATCACGCCCCGTTAAAACTCCACCAGTTCCGATGATTTGAATTTGAGGATTTAAGCGTTGATAAAAGGCATGGACGTTGGCAAGGGCAGTTGGTTTAATGTATTCTCCACCAATTCCACCAAAGCCATTCTTTGGACGAATCACGACAGACTCATCTTCTATATAAAGACCATTTCCAATAGAGTTGACACAGTTGACGAATTTGAGTGGGTATTTGTTAAAAATAGCTGCCGCTTGATCAAAATGTACAATATCAAAATAAGGTGGAAGCTTAATTCCTAGAGGTTTTGTATAGTAGGCAAAGACTTCTGACAAGATACGGTTTGTTGTTTCAAAATCATAGGCAATCTGAGGCTTACCTGGAACATTTGGGCATGAGAGATTGAGTTCAGTTAAACCACGGAAATCACTTTCTTGCACTTTTTTCAAGATGGTATGAGTTTCCTCTGGAGACATTCCAACTAAAGATAGAAAGAAGGTACGATTTGGTTCCTTTTCTTGCAATTCCAAAAGGTAGTTCAAGTAATAGTCTAAACCATTATTTGGGAGACCCATAGAGTTAATAGAACCAAGTGGAACATCTTGATAGCGTGGTTCAGGATTTCCCTGACGAAATTCCAAGGTTGCAGTCTTAGTGACAAAGGTTCCTGCTGCTGAATTTTTGACACCTTCCAATTCCTCAATTGTCATACAAGCAACACCTGCTGCATTCATCAAGCAATTATCAAACTCAAAACCAGCAATCTGTGTTTTCGTTGATACCATGATTCTATTCCTCCAAAATCCATTATTTCTCTATTATTATACCATACTTTGGCAAGGAGCCTTTTAATAAAACTAACCCTATAAAAAGGTTTCTAATTCAACTAATAAAACTAGCTTTTTTTCAAATTGAAAGAATTTTTTTAGAAAATTTATGTTTTTTTCTTTACACTAAAAAATTTTTTTCTGCTATAATGTCTCATGTAATAAAATATGACAATAAAAAAAGGAGAACGATATGACATCTGCTAAAGAATATATCCAAAGCGTGTTTGAAACTGTAAAAGCTCGTAACGGGCATGAGGCTGAATTTCTCCAGGCGGTTGAAGAATTCTTCAGTACTTTGGAACCTGTCTTTGAAAAACACCCTGAGTATATTGAAGAAAACATCTTGGCACGTATCACTGAACCTGAGCGCGTAATTTCTTTCCGTGTTCCTTGGGTTGACCGTGATGGAAAAGTTCAAGTTAACCGTGGTTACCGTGTTCAATTTAACTCTGCTGTTGGACCATATAAAGGCGGACTTCGTTTCCACCCAACTGTAAACCAAGGGATCTTGAAATTCCTCGGCTTCGAACAAATCTTTAAAAACGTTTTGACTGGACTTCCAATCGGTGGAGGTAAAGGTGGATCCGACTTCGATCCTAAAGGCAAAACTGATGCTGAAGTGATGCGCTTCTGCCAAAGCTTCATGACTGAATTGCAAAAATACATCGGACCATCTCTTGACGTACCTGCTGGTGATATCGGTGTCGGTGGACGTGAAATTGGTTACCTTTACGGACAATACAAACGCCTCAACCAATTTGATGCTGGTGTCTTGACTGGTAAACCTCTGGGATTTGGTGGTAGCCTGATTCGTCCAGAAGCAACTGGTTACGGTTTGGTTTACTACACTGAAGAAATGCTCAAAGCAAACGGAAACAGTTTTGCAGGTAAGAAAGTGGTTATTTCTGGTTCTGGTAACGTTGCTCAGTTTGCCCTTCAAAAAGCAACTGAACTTGGTGCTACAGTTATTTCTGTATCTGACTCAAATGGTTATGTCATTGATGAAAATGGTATCGACTTCGACCTTTGTCAGATGTTAAAAACAACCGTCGTGCTCGTTTAACTGAGTACGCTGCAGAAAAACCTACTGCTACTTACTATGAAGGTTCTGTATGGACTTACACTGGTAACTACGATATCGCTCTTCCATGTGCGACTCAAAACGAGATCAACGGTGAAGCTGCCAAACGCTTGGTTGCTCAAGGCGTTATCTGTGTCTCTGAAGGTGCTAACATGCCTAGCGACCTTGAAGCTATCAAAGTCTACAAAGAAAATGGAATCCTTTACGGACCTGCTAAAGCTGCTAATGCTGGTGGTGTAGCTGTATCAGCTCTTGAGATGAGCCAAAATAGTCTTCGTCTTTCATGGACACGTGAAGAAGTTGACGGACGCTTGAAAGATATTATGACTAACATCTTCAACACTGCTAAAACAACTGCAGAAACTTACGGTCTTGGTACTGACTACCTTGCAGGTGCAAACATTGCAGCCTTTGAAAATGTCGCAAATGCGATGATTGCCCAAGGGATTGTTTAATTCTAAAAAATGAACTCCTCACTATTCGTGGGGAGTTTTTCTAATGCAAAAAGAGAGTGGGACAGAAATCGGTAATTCGTTAGAATTCGATTTCGTCGTCCCACCTCCGCACAGTTGAGTAGGGCTGTAAAAACTAATGAAATCAGCGTAGTAGAGCCCACTCAACCACTGCATCTTACTCGACAATCCAAAGACAAATGAGAGGCTAGGACTTTTGTCCCAGCCTCTAAGTGCTTACAATTTACCTGCTACGGCATCCAACAATTCTTGGATCTTAGATTGATTGCTTCCTCCTGCCATGGCCATGTCTGGTTTACCACCGCCACGTCCATCAACGATTGGAGCTAATTCTTTGACCAAGTTACCTGCGTGGATGTCTTTTATCTTGCTAGCTACAAGAAGGTTGACCTTGTCACCGATTGCTGCGACAAGAACAAGCACATCTGAGTAGTCTTTTTGCTTCCAGTTATCTGCAAAAGTACGAAGAGCACCTGCATCTGATACAGAAACTTGACTAGCAATGTAACGGTGGGCATTTGCTTCTTGAACATTCTTGAAGATATCGCCTGCGGCTGCAGCTGCCGCTTTTTCCTTCAATTCTGCATTTTCTTTTTGTAATTGACGGAGTTGTTCTTGAAGTCCTTCAACCTTGTGAGGTACTTCTTTGAGTTGAGGAGCTTTCAAGGTTCTTGCGACTGCTTTTTCAGTGCATCTTCTTGTTCACGATAAGCTTCAAAGGCTTCCTTACCAGTCACTGCCAAGATACGACGAGTTCCTGATCCGATCCCTTCTTCTTTAACAATCTTGAAGAGACCGATTTCAGAAGTATTGCCAACGTGAGTACCACCACAGAGTTCCACTGAGTAGTCACCGATGGTCACAACACGAACTTCCTTACCGTATTTCTCACCAAAGAGGGCCATAGCTCCCATTTCTTTAGCTGTGTCGATGTCTGTCTCAACAGTCTTGACTGCGATGGCTTCCCAGATCTTCTCATTGACTTGTTGCTCAATAGCACGCAATTCTTCTGGACTCACGGCTTGGAAGTGGGTGAAGTCAAAGCGAAGGAATTCTACTTCGTTGAGTGAACCTGCTTGAGTAGCATGATGTCCAAGGATATTGTGAAGAGCCGCATGGAGCAAGTGAGTCGCCGTGTGGTTCTTCATGACACGGTGACGACGATTGCTATCGATGGCCAAAGGTGTATTCTTGGTTCAAAAGCAAGTGGTGCAAGAACATCAACAGTATGGAGTGGTTGACCATTTGGTGCTTTTTGAACATCCGTTACAGTCGCTACGACGTTACCTGCAGCATCCAAGATTTGACCATGGTCAGCCACTTGTCCACCCATTTCAGCGTAGAATGGAGTTTCTGCAAAGATCAGTGATGCAGTTCCTTCAGAAACAGCCTCTACTTCTGCATTGTCCGCCACGATAGCCACCAACTTAGAAGGCAATTGACTAGCATTATAGTTGAAGACACTCTCTACTGTAATGTTTTTGAAGGGTTTCATTTTGCATACCCATTGATCCGCCTTTGACAGCAGATGCACGCGCACGTTCTTGTTGTTCCTTCATGGCTGCTTCAAAGCCTTCACGGTCTACAGTCATTCCTGCTTCTTCAGCGATTTCTTCTGTCAACTCTACTGGGAATCCGTATGTATCGTAGAGTTTGAAGACATCTTGACCAGCGATAACCGTTTGACCTTTTTCTTTCAAGTCTGCTACGATAGTTTCTGCAAAGTGTTGACCTGAGTGAAGAGTGCGGGCAAATGACTCTTCCTCGCTCTTAACGATTTTTTCGATAAAGTCACGTTTTTCGAGCACTTCTGGGTAGTAGCTTTCCATGATCTTACCAACAGTTGGAACCAGTTTGTAAAGGAAAGGCTCATTGATACCCAATTTTTTTGACCATGCATAGAGGCACGACGGAGAAGACGTCGAAGGACATAACCACGACCTTCATTTCCAGGGAGAGCACCGTCGCCAATAGCAAATGAAAGAGAACGGATGTGGTCAGCGATAACCTTGAAGCTCATGTTGTCGCCATCTTGGTCGTAGACCTTACCAGACAATTTCTCTACTTCGCGAATGATAGGCATAAATAGGTCTGTTTCAAAGTTGGTCTTAGCACCTTGGATAACAGCTACCAAACGCTCCAAACCAGCGCCCGTATCAATGTTCTTGTGTGGCAATTCCTTGTATTCGCTACGAGGTACAGCTGGATCTGCGTTAAATTGTGACAATACGATATTCCAGATTTCGATATAACGGTCGTTTTCTATATCTTCAGCAAGCAATCGAAGACCAATGTTTTCTGGGTCAAAAAGCTTCCCCACGGTCAAAGAAGATTTCTGTATCTGGTCCAGAAGGTCCAGCACCAATTTCCCAGAAGTTGTCTTCGATTGGAATCAAGTGACTTGGATCCACGCCCACTTCAATCCAGCGGTTGTAAGAATCTGTATCAGCTGGGTAGTAGGTCATGTAAAGTTTTTCAGCTGGGAAGTCAAACCATTCAGGACTTGTCAAAAGTTCATAAGCCCAAGTAATGGCTTCGTCACGGAAGTAATCCCCAATTGAGAAATTTCCCAACATTTCAAACATGGTATGGTGACGCGCCGTCTTCCCTACGTTTTCAATATCGTTGGTACGGATAGCCTTTTGCGCATTGGTAATCCGTGGGTTTTCAGGGATGATAGTCCCGTCAAAGTATTTTTTAAGAGTGGCAACCCCTGAGTTAATCCACAAAAGGGTTGGATCGTTTACTGGAACCAAGCTAACTGATGGTTCTACAGAGTGGCCTTTGGTCGCCCAGAAATCAAGCCACATTTGGCGGACTTGTGCACTAGATAATTGTTTCATTTGTATCTCCTTTTTACTAATTTGATTGGCTTTCTAGCATTTCCACATAGTCGATAGCGACACAGAGGGAAATGACTAGGTCTGCATAAGATTCGTCATAGACGGTTACGGTATAGGTAGAGGTGAAATGGAAGAGTTCCTTGGCGATTTCCGCAATCACTTGATCACGGTCATCCAGAAGTTTAAAGTTTAAATCCCAGATATTTCCCTCAATGCGAAGACCTAGGTTGTCAAATTCATACTTATCTCTAAAGAAAGTCAACTTCTTTCGGATATAAAAACTATCTCCATTACTGAGTTGAATCTCAAAGCGTGGCATGAAGGTCAACATTTCTTTACTAATCACACTAACCTGTTCACCAGAATTATCAAAAATGGTAAAGGTCTTAGGAATCTTAAAAAATGAACCTTCAACCTGATAGGCGACATTGCCCATTTCATCTTTGATATCAAAGCGTTCACCACCTAGGCGAAATTTTTGTTTGACAAGAAAACTTCTCATAAGCACCTCCAAAAATAAAAGACAAATTCATATCACGAAGGGCGAAAAACCGCGGTACCACCTTCATTCAATGAACTTGTCATTCTTGATTCTTATGCAATTGTTACAATCGAGTAGCATGATTTTCTATCTTAGATGGCTCATGACACCGCCATTTCTCTGAACTAAGATGGAGAAAAACCAATTCTCAACATTCCTATTATACTGTTTTTTTCGTGTTTGCGTCAACTGGGAAATAATCCTCATTTAAATAACCAAACTCCCTATATCCCTGATGACTTTTTCAGGATATATTTTTTCTTACTGCTATCACTCTTTTTATCCCAACTTTTATCCCACATTTTCGAATTGCTAAAGATAGCTACGAAAATATTTGCAAATATAAAGAACCCTATCACCAAATGTATGGAATCAGTTGTTAGATATTGCCGATCCAAGCCATCCTTTAAATGGAATAGTATAATTGTTTGGTCAACAATCAAAAAGGTTGGCCAGTAACTTTTTTTGAAAAAAGTAGACATTTTCATGATTTGTTACCGCTTTCTATTATGATAAGATTAGTATACTACTAGGAAATAAAATAAGCAAATAGGATAGTAAAAATAAACAGTTATACAAATTACGATCTATTCAAAAAACGAACCAGATTTACTGATTCGTTTTTATTTTATATACTTCTACTTCCGATACATCTTAAACTGTAGGAAGAGGTCACTGTAGATTCCTGTCCATTTATGGTCAAATTTTTCATAAACTTCTAGGTGTTTCATTGTATCTGCATCGGGATAGAAGGACTTGTCCTCTTTTGTCTCCTCTGGGAGCATTTCCTTAGCAGCGTTATTTGGTGTTGAGTAGCCGACATACTCAGCATTTTTGAGAGCATTTTCGGGTTTCAACATAAAGTTGATAAAGGCATAAGCAGCATCTTGGTTTTTAACTGTTTTGGGAATGACCATATTGTCAAACCAAAGGTTGCTGGCCTCTGTCGGTACGACATAGCGAAGATTTTCATTTTTCTCCAGCATCTGGCTAGCTTCTCCTGAGAAGGTCACACCGATGGCAGCGTTGTTCTGAATCATGTAGCCCTTCATCTCATCGGCAACGATGGCCTTGATATTGGGAGTCAATTTGTAGAGTTTGTCTACTGTCTCTTCTAATTGTTCAGGATCTTTGGAGTTAAGGCTATATCCAAGGGAATTGAGTCCCAGTCCCAACACCTCACGCGCCCCATCAAAAAGCATGATAGAGTTTTTGTACTCTGGTTTCCAGAGGTCGTCCCAATGTTCAGGTGCTTCCTCTACCATGGTTTCATTGTAGACAATTCCTAAAGTCCCCCAGAAGTAAGGGATAGAGAATTTATTGTCTGGGTCAAAGGACTGGTTGAGAAATTCTGGACCAATATTCTCAATTCCCTCAATCTTACTATAATCGAGTGGAACCAAGAGGTCTTCATCCTTCATCTTATTGATCATGTACTCACTTGGGATGGCAATATCATAGGTTGTGCCCCCCTGCTTGATTTTGGTGTACATAGCTTCGTTAGAGTCAAAGGTTTCGTACTGAACTTGGATTCCTGTTTCTTCTGTAAATTTCTCCAGAAGTTCAGGATCGATATAATCTCCCCAGTTGTAGATAACCAGTTTTTGACTATCACGGCTATTGATTTTACTGTCAAGATGATAGGAAATTCCCCACAAGACAAGGATAATGGCTAAAATTCCAGCTAAAAATGAATAGAGTCGTTTCATGCTTTCTCCTCCTTCTCACGTGAAATGAAGTAATATCCAACTACTAGGATAATACTAAAGAGAAAGACCAAGGCTGAAAGAGCATTGATTTCTAGCGAAATTCCCTTACGAGCTCGAGAGTAAATCTCGACTGACAAGGTTGAAATCCATTCCCCGTTACGAAGAAGGTCACGGCAAAGTCATCCAATGAATAGGTGAAAGCCATAAAGTAGCCTGCAATAATAGACGGCGTTAGGTAAGGGAGCATAATTTCCTTAAACATCTGGAACTGACTAGCCCCAAGGTCATAGGCCGCATGGATCATATCCCCATTCATCTCTTTCAATCGTGGCAAGACCATGAGCACTACGATTGGAATCGAGAAAGCCACGTGACTGGATAGAACAGTCAGAAAGCCAAGAGAGAACTTGAGTTGGGTAAAGAGAATCAAGAAGCTGGCACCAATCATAACGTCGGGCGCAACCATCAAAATGTTATTGAGAGATAGAAAGGCTTCTTGGTACTTTTTACGTGATTGATAAATGTAAATGGCACCAAAGGTACCAATCACTGTCGCAATCAAGGCTGATAGAAAGGCTAGTAAAAAGGTTTGAACCAAGATAAGCATGAGCCTTCCATCACCAAACATCGTCTCGAAGTGAGTCAAACTAAAGCCTGTAAAGCTATTCATATCATCCCCGGCATTGAAGGCATATCCAATCAGGTAAAAGATTGGTAAATAAAGGACGATAAAGACAAAGGCTAGGTAAAGATTTGATAATTTTTTCATCGTTCTCTCCTTTCCTTAGTCACCCACATGGTGATAAACATGGTCAGGATAAGAACAACACCGATAGTTGACCCCATACCATAGTTGTCATTGGTCAAGAAGTTCTGTTCAATGGCAGTCCCCAAGGTAATCACTCGGTTCCCCCCAATCAAACGTGTTAACATGAAGAGACTCAAACTTGGGATAAAGACAGATTGAACCCCACTTCTTACCCCATTCATTGACAGAGGGAAGATGACATGGCGGAAGGTTTCCCACTTAGTTGCACCGAGGTCATAGCTAGCATTAATGAGATTATTATCCATATCATCCAAAACGTTGAAGATAGGTAAAATCATAAATGGAAGCTCGATGTAGCTTGCGACAAAGATAAATGAGAAATCTGTAAATAGCAACTGCTGAGAACCGATTCCGATAAATTCTAGGAATTGATTAATAGAGCCATTTTGACCAAAAATTCCGATAAAGGCATAAGCCTTGAGCAGTAGGTTGATCCAAGTTGGTAAGATGATCAGCATGAGCCAGAGTTGACGGTGTTTGAGACGAGTCAAAAAGAGGGCTGTTGGATAGCTAATCAAGAGTGTCACTAGAGTCACAATCCCTGCATAAAGAACAGAGTTGAAGCTCATTTTGAGATAGGTTAAGTTTTGTGACGCAAAATAGGATTTATAGTTTTCTAAACTAAACTGGCCTTCGATGTTGAAAAATGATTGTCAAAAAATCAAGACCAGGGGTGCCAATACAAAGAGTGCAATCCAAAGCATGTAGGGCACTACAAAGAGTTTAGAGGTTGTTTTCTTCATCTCTCTCCTCCTCGATAGCGTTAATCAAACCTGCTTCTTGCTCTTCGATTTCTACGTATTCTTCGATACGAGCATCGAACTCTTCTTCTGTTTCATTGAGACGCATGATGTGGATATCTTCTGGTTCAAAGTCCAGCCCGATTTCCTCACCAACGATAGCCTTACGAGTTGAGTGGATCATCCATTCGTTACCAAGTTCGTCATAGGCGATAATCTCATAGTGAACCCCACGGAAGAGCTGCGTATCGACCTTCACTTGAAGCTTCCTTCTTCTGGCAGAGTAATGCGCAAGTCCTCTGGACGAATGACGACTTCGACCGGTTCATTTGGCTTCATCCCACCGTCGACCGCTTCAAATCGTTTGCCATTGAACTCGACCAAGTAGTCCTCAATCATGGTTCCTGGCAAGATATTTGATTCACCGATAAAGGTAGCAACAAAGTGGTTAATGGGCTCATCGTAGATGTCAACTGGTGTTCCTGACTGAACGATCTCACCGTCATTCATGACAAAAATCCAGTCACTCATGGCCAAGGCTTCTTCCTGATCGTGAGTAACAAAGACAAAAGTGATGCCCAAGCGTTGTTGCAGTTCACGTAGTTCGTACTGCATGTCTGTCCGCAATTTCAAGTCAAGTGCTGACAAGGGCTCATCCAAGAGTACCACTCGAGGCTGGTTGATAATCGCACGCGCAATAGCTACACGCTGACGTTGTCCTCCAGATAACCTACGGATAGAACGCTTTTCATATCCTTCAAGCTGTACCATCTTGAGAACTTCTAAGACACGTTTTTCGATTTCTTTTTTATCGACCTTGCGTAATCGCAATGGAAAGGCAACATTTTCAAAGACATTCATGTGCGGGAACAAGGCGTAAGATTGGAAGACCGTGTGAACATCGCGCTTATTGGTCGGGATGTCATTGATACGAACACCGTCTAGCAAAATATCACCCGTCGTTGCGTCTAACAAACCTGCAATGATATTTAGAATGGTTGATTTTCCTGAACCAGAAGCTCCTAGCAGTGTATAAAATTTTCCTTCTTCCAACTCAAAGTTAATATCCTTGAGAACCTTAGTGTCACTATCTTCAAAAACTTTAGAAACGTTTCTGAATTCGATAATTGGTTTTTTCAATTCCTCTAAATTCCTTTTTCTTCGTAAATTAACAGATTGGGACCTTGTAAAAATGCTAGCAATGACTGTAAGGAATTGACCCAAACCATATCTAGCGATAAAATCCCAATCTTTGTATAATGTTTAATAATAATGTTATTCGTGTTCACCCAAGATACGAACCTCTCGCTCAAGGGTAACACCAGAATGTTCTTTAACTTTTTCAATGACAGACTCAATTAAGTCTTCATAATCTCGAGCTGTCCCATCGGCCACGTTTATCATAAAGCCTGCATGTTTTTCTGAGACTTCGACACCACCAATACGGTAGCCCTTCAAACCAGCTTCTGAAATCAATTGTCCTGCAAAATGCCCAACTGGACGTTTAAAGACAGAACCACAAGAAGGATATTCCAATGGTTGTTTGAGTTCTCGAAGGTGGGTCAAACGTTCCATTTCTTGATTAATAGTCTCATAATTACCTGGAGATAGTGCAAATTTAGCTGATAAGACTACTGCTCCAGAATCTTGAATAGCTGAATGACGGTAACCAAAGGCTAAGTCCTTGGCTGATAAAGTCTCGATTTCTCCATCCTTGGTCAATACTTTGCAAGACTGCAAAATATGAGCAATCTCACCTCCGTAAGCACCAGCATTCATAAAGACAGCTCCACCGACGCTTCCTGGAATTCCACAGGCAAACTCAAAACCTGTCAAACTATGACGTAGAGCAATACGAGTGGTTTCAATCAAGTTAGCTCCAGCTTCTGCTTCAATCGTGTAACCATCGACTGAAACATTATTGAGCTTTGTCACACATAATGACAAAAGCCACGAATTCCGCCTTCTCGGACGATAATATTACTGGCATTTCCAAGAACCATCCATGGGATATTTTTCTTGATTAGCGAACTTAACCACACGGGCCATCTCATAGTGATTGCGAGGAAAAAGCTAAGTAATCTGCCTTTCCCTCCGACTTTGGTATAGGTATAAGTTTTCAATGGCTCATCGAATCGAATATCAATTCCTTCTAAGGTTTCTTTTAATTTATCTAATACAGTCATCTTTCTTATCCTTTTATAAAATTCATTCCATTATACCATTTTTAGCGATTTTTTTCGACGATTTGAAAAAGCTTTTTTTATTCACACAAGTAAAAAAAGAGGTCAGACCTCTTTTGCATGATTATTTTTTATACAAGATAGTTTTTGTAAAGTATACAAATAGAACAACTTCCACTGCTAACAATCCTTCAACAAGAAGCGGATTTGAAATCCAACCAACCTGAGATAGACTTGGAGCCAGATCAAAGAGGGCATGTAGACCATAGGCAGCTACTAGATAAATCCAATTCTTTTGACGGACTGCTTGATAAACCCAGAAAGAGAGACCAATTTGCATAACAAGAGCAAGCACACGCTCAACACCGAGTAAATAAACCTGCCATCCAGATAGAGATTGTACTGTTTCAAGTGTATTTTTGGGAAGGAGGTTTGCCAAATCTGGATTTGAAGACTCTAATAACGAAAAGAGAATCAAAAGACTAATCAAGCTTCCCATTCCGAGGTAGAGCAATTCCAAGCCACCATGACCAAGTCCATAGGCGAGGGCATCCGAATCTTCCAAAGCTCTCTTCTTCTCCAACCATTTAAAGAAGACAAGTCGAGCCGTTTCTTCAAACAAAGCAGCCATACAGACCCCGTAAATCACATAGAGAAGGGGATTTTCCGTCATGAGAGGAACTGTCCCATCCTTTTGTGGATGAAGAACCAAGAGATGAACGATTTTCTCTAAGACCTGAGATGAGACAAAAAATGCAACTGCCCCAAGTCCTAAAACTGAAAGGTTAATCTTGTACTTCTTTTTTGAGAACCAAATGGCAGCTATGAGAAATACAAATAAAGCTATCATTGTGATTATTACATGAATTTTCATACTTTTCTCCTTTTATTCAGCCTGATCGATATCTTTTTTCATCTCATCAACATTGAACTTAGCAAAGAGGTACTGACGATCCTGGACAGGGAAACGTTGATCCAACTGATCGACAGCTCCAACCTCTACGATTCCTTCCTTGATGACAAAGTCCATAACGTGACCACCAAAGGTTAGGTCATCTGAAATAAAGTGCAAATGATAGCCTGCGACACTGACACCATGGAAAATTTCAGGTGTCCAGAATCCAACGATAGTCCCAGAAACATTTTCGCAACTATATTCAGGCTGATGAGTCGCAACCTCAGCAAATTTCGTTTCGCTTGTTGATTTTGGAATCATGCGAACATGCATGTGTTTAAAATCACCATGAATCTTAATCGAACGGAAAAGATTTTCTCCATCATAGTAGGACTCAATACGTTTTTCTAGTTCCTGATCAGTCATTTCAAAACGCTGGCGGAAAATAACTTCTGCCTGGTGGGGTACAACTGCTGCATAGGGAATCAGCGCGTCTGGTGAAACTTCAACGATTTCAGGCTTCTCACCTGAACCCTTAGCTTGATAGGCTTTACCATCTAAGACAATTAACTCCCCATCAATAGAGTCCAAGGTTCCTAGCCCTAAATCTCCATGTTCAAGTAACTCACCAACGGTCATGGTCCCGCCGTAAAGTCCTGCCATCAAGGCTCCCAAAGTATTATATTGGAATAATTTAACTGGTTCTTGCACCTTTATCATCTCACTCTTCTTTGAAAATTTTACTTACTAAGTATATCACATTTCTGATTAGAATTGAATGCTAGACTGCCCTTTTAATACTCAATGAAAATCAAAGAGCAAACTAGAAACTAGTCAGGTTGCTAAAACACTGCTTTGAGGTTGTGATAGAACTGACGTAGTCAGCTCAAAACACTGTTTTGAGGTTGTGGATAGAACTGACGAAGTCAGTATACATACATACGGCAAGGCGACGTTGACGCGGTTTGAAGAGATTTTCGAAGAGTATAACATTGTCAAACGTCTAAAAAAAAGGTACAATGTAACAAAATCAAGAGAGGTCTGGAATGAAGCAAGAAAGTAAGTACGAACAAGTTGTTCACTATCTAAAAGAAGAGATTGAATCAGGAAAACTTCAAACAGGAAGTCGTCTACCTTCTATCCGAAAACTCAGTCAAGACTTTTCCACTGTAGTAAAGACACCATTCAGCGTGCACTCTTTGGAACTTCGATACGAGAAATACATTTACTCCAAACCTCAAAGTGGTTATTATGTTTTTAGAACAACAAAGCTAGTCACGAAGACCTCGTTATCTCAGTCAATGACGAACATGCTGCTGCCTATGATGATTTTCGTCTTTGTGTCAATGAAAGCTTGATCGGTCGAGAAAATTATCTCTACAACTACTATGAACACCAAGAGGGGTTAGAAGAATTACGAAAGTCTGTTCAGAAACTACTGTTTGAGCAAGCTATCTATAGTAAACCCTGATCAATTAGTCATGACAACTGGAACCCAGCAAGCACTGTTTATTCTTTCTCAAATTGACTTTCCAGGTAAGGGCCAAGAAATACTGGTCGAACAACCAACCTATCACCGAATGAATCAACTTCTGCTGGCTCAAAATCTTCCCTATCAAACCATTGAACGTCGCGTGGATGGCATTGACCTGAAAGAACTTGAGAAACATTTTAAAAGTGGTAACATTAAATTTTTCTACACCATTCCTCGATTCCACTATCCTCTGGGTCATTCATATTCTGAAGAGGAGAAACGTGCTATCCTTGATTTAGCAGCCAAATATCAAATTTATATCGTTGAAGATGATTATCTGGGAGATCTAGATCCTAAAATGGGACAAACCTTTCATTATTTGGACCAAAATGATTTGGTCATCTACATCAAGTCTTTTTCTACAAGTATTTTCCCTGCACTTCGAATCACTGCTCTCATACTTCCAAATGCTATTAAAGATGCTTTTGTCGCCTATAAAAACATTCTGGACTATGATAACAACCTCATTATGCAAAAGGCTTTATCACTCTACATCGATAGTCAGCTTTTTGAAAAAAATAGAGTAGCAAGATTGGCACTGCAAGAGAAAAGTCAAGACTTCATTCATAAGCTATTAAAATCTTATCCCCTTTCCCTACCAAACTATCCTCTCCATGATGGACTTTTGCTTGATCTCAGGAACTATCCTAAGATTGCAAGCCTCAAACATAGCTCTTTAAATCTAGACTTTTTCGAATCGTCCTACATTGAGACTTGCCCTTATCAATTTGCTAAGGTTCCTTTAGAAAATCTTGAAACAACATTAAATTACTTAAAAACAGAGAGTGGGACAGAAATCGGTAATTCGTTAGAATTCGATTTCGTCGTCCCACCTCCGCACAGTTGAGTAAGGCTGTAAAAGCTGATGAAATCAGCGTAGTAGAGCCCACTCAACCACTGTGTCTTGCTTGATAATCAATGACATTGAAAGGCTAGGACTTTTGTCCCAGCCTCTGTTATTTTTTATTGCTCTACTTCTGTTAGCTTAGCAGCTTTTTCAAGATAAGTTTGATAAGTACCGTCATCTTTCAGTTTTTGAATAACCTTATCAACTACTTCCTTCAAATCTGAATTGCCTTTCTTGATAGCTACTGCATTTTTCTTCGCCTTCTTTCATAGTCAAGCTTTACTGTAGCAACAGCCAAAGTCAGAGTTTCTTTAGTTGCATAGCTTAGGGCTACTGGCTCGTCCATATGAACAGCATCAACCTTACCTGATTGAAGCTCATTAACTGCTTCCCCATATTTGTCAAAGAAGTCAACTGCGCTTTTGGAAGTTGCTCTTTGACCATAGATTCAGGGACAGTTCCTTTTTGAGCTGCAATATTTAGCACTTGCTAGAGAATCCAAATCTTTGTATTTTTTTCAAGATCAGTTTTTCTGATTAGGAAGCTAATTTTTATTTTTCATAGTAAGGAATTGAGAAATCAAAGACTTCTTTGTCTTTCTTCAGTTGCACTGATTCCCGCAATGGCCAAATCTGCTTTTCCCTGTTTGAAGACTGGTCAAGACATTATCAAAACTCATGCTTGAAACTTCCAATTTCACTCCAAGTTCATCAGCGATAGCTTGTGCCATATCAATATCAGCACCTACGACTTGGTTCTTACCATCTACAAGTGCTTGAAACTCAAATGGGAGCATAGTCTGGGACTAGTTGCAACCACCAATTTACCCTTTTTGTTTGATTGCCTCTACTGCAGACTGTGAGCTTGAGCTAGACGATTGGCAAGCTACTAAAAAAAGAAACTTGCAAGAAAAACTACATAAGACAAATATCCATTTTTTTAAAATTTCATAAATAAACAACCTCTCTGTCAATTTTTGTATAATTATAACTTATTTAAAAAAATAATTGTCAATATTTTCTTGCATTTTTCCATAAAATATATTTATAAAAAAATACAAATTCAATGATTGGTTTTATCTATCTATTGGGAAACAATTTTTCAAAAAAATCATTTATCATATCTCGATGTTGCTGGTTTACAATTGTGATATTTTTGTATGTCCCTGTGATCAAAACAACCCTAATTCTAAAGTTTCGTCACTCGTAAAAAAACATTTGTAGAGATCGAAGTTTCAGATGTAACTAAATACAACATTGTAATAACTTGTGCCTCATCACCATTTGGATAACTATCTGAATATTTTGTATAAACATTTAAAGAGTTTTTTTCACTGTCACTTTCACTCCAGTTTCTTCATAAAAACTCTCGAACTAATGCTTCTACAGCCGATTCGCCTAATTCAATAGCTCCACCTGGTAAATCCCCAAGTTCCTTTATCTGCTCGTTTTTTTGTAATAATATTTTTTTCCTGATTGACTTAAATATTCCACATGTGAAAATTTAAAATAATTTTATCTTTTCCAACTTTTTTCTTATACTCTGTATGTAGTTCATTATTCACCTCTGACAAAGTAAATTATCGATACAATGAAAGCTTACTCTAGTAAAAAAAGTAAGCTTTTCACAATAATTTTTATCATTTGAAATACTTTTATAATTCTACAATCTTACCTGTTTCAAAGTAAACAACCCATTCACAGATATTTTTTTGCATAGTCACCGATGCGTTCCAAGTATGAAATAACTTGGAAATAATCACGACCTGTGACGATAGCTTCTGGATGTTTTTCTGATTTCTTCAGTAGCTAGGTCTCGAATATTTATCAAAGTAATGGTTGATATTTTTCATCCATGGTTGCAACTTCATAGGCTTGATCCACAGAACCATTCAGATAAAGTTCTAAAGAGTTGCTTTCAACAAAGTCTTTTTACATCACGTCCCATTTTTTTAATTTCTTCTTCAACTGCTGGGATACGCTGTTCACCCTTCATACGAATCGTTGCTTTCTGCGATAGATACAGCATGGTCACCCATACGTTCTAAGTCTGACACAGCTTTTTAGAACTGTTAAAACTGTACGTAAGTCTTGTGAAACTGGCTGTTGAAGGGCAATCATTTCAAATGATTTCTTTTTCAAGTTTCACTTCGTATTCGTTTACTTCTGCATCTTCCTCAATGACTTCTTTAGCCATGTCACGGTCATGCGTTACAAAAAGCACGTACAGTACGATTGATTTGGGAAAGAACTTCTTGTCCCATAGCATAAAAACTGATTATGCAATTTCTCTAAATCTTCTTCAAATTGAGATCGTAACATCTTCTCACTCCTTATCCAAATTTACCTGAAATGTAGTCCTCTGTCTCCTTATGTTGAGGATAGAGGAACATATCCTTGGTATCGTTAAATTCAATCAAATCTCCATTGAGGAAAAAAAGCCTGTCTTATCAGAGATTCGAGATGCTTGCTGCATGGAACGAGTAACCAAGAGCATGGTGTACTTTGTCCTTTTAGACCATACAATGTTTCCTCAATCTTACCAGCAGAAATAGGGTCCAAGGCTGAAGTTGGTTCATCCAAAAGGATGATTTTAGGGCTAGTCGCCAATACACGTGCCACACAAACACGTTGTTGTTGCCCACCTGAAAGACCAATAGCAGAGTCATGCAAACGGTCCTTGACTTCATCCCAGATTGAGGCACGTTGTAAAGCCTTCTCCACTGCTTCATCTAAAACCTGCTTGTCCTTTTCTCCATTGATACGGAGACCGTAGACAACATTTTCATAGATAGACATAGGGAAAGGATTAGGTTGTTGGAAAACCATTCCAATTTCCTTACGCAATTCAACTGTATCGGTACGAGGACTATAGATGTTGTGACCGTTATAAACCACTGATCCAGTTGTCGTCACTTCAGGATTAAGGTCACCCATTCGGTTAATAGCCTTTAGAAGTGTTGACTTCCCAGATCCAGACGGACCGATAAGGGCTGTAATTTCCTTGGGTTGGAATGATAAGGAAACACTATTCAAGGCCTTCTTTTTATTGTAATAGACTGACAGGTCTGAAACCTGTAAAATCGGTTCTGTCATACTATTTCCTCTCTAACCAAAGTGTCCAGTTACATAGTCATTTGTTGACTGTAGCTTAGCATTTTGGAAAATATTTGCAGTTTTATCATACTCAATTAAATCACCCAAGTAGAAAAATCCAGTATAGTCACTCGCACGCGCAGCCTGTTGCATACTGTGAGTTACGATGATAATGGTAAAATCCTTCTTCAACTCCAACATGGTTTCCTCAAGTTGAGCTGTCGCAATCGGATCCAAGGCTGATGCTGGCTCATCCATCAAGAGGATATCTGGTTTCACAGAGATTGCACGAGCGATACAGAGACGTTGCTGCTGACCTCCTGAAAGCGTCAAGGCTGACTTATGAAGGTCATCTTTGACCTGGTCCCAGAGGGCAGCCTGGCGAAGTGAGGTTTCTACAATTTCATCAAGAACTTTCTTATCCTTAACTCCCTGCACGTTCATGTGCAAAGGTGATGTTGCGGTAGATTGATTTAGCAAATGGGTTTGGACGTTGGAAGACCATTCCGATGTGTTTACGCATCTCATAAACATTGATTTCTGGACGGTTGATGTCAATTCCTTGATAGAGAATTTGTCCTGTAACCTTTGCAATATCAATGGTATCATTCATACGGTTGAGACTGCGTAGGTAGGTTGATTTCCCAGATCCCGACGGACCAATCAAGGCTGTAATTTTATTTTTTTCGAATTGCATATCCACGCCCTTGATGGATTCATTCTTACCATAGTAAACATGTAAATCCTTCGTAGAGAGTGCCACTTTTTCTTCTGGAAAAGTAATGATATGCCTTTCATCCCAATTATATTTTGACATGGCTTCTCCTTTAGGCTGCGGTTAATTTCTTATGTAGATAGCTTCCGAGTTTACGTGCTCCAAAGTTAAAGATTAAGATAAAGATGAGGAGCACCGCAGCAGAACCTGCTGAAACAAGTGTTCCATCAGGAATAGTTCCTTCACTGTTGACTTTCCAGATATGAACAGCCAAGGTTTCTGCTTGACGGAAGATTGAGATTGGACTGGTGACACTGAGAACATTCCAGTTTGACCAGTCAAGAGCTGGTGCAGATTGACCTGCTGTGTAGATAAGGGCTGCAGCTTCTCCAAAGATACGACCTGATGCAAGCACAATCCCCGTTACAATTCCAGGAAGAGCTTCAGGAATAACGACATGAAGGACTGTTTCCCAACGAGAAAGTCCAAGCGCCAAACCAGCTTCACGTTGTGTATGGTGAACGTGCTTCAAACTATCCTCAACATTACGAGTCATCTGTGGAAGATTAAAGACTGTTAAAAGCCAAGGCACCTGAAATAATAGAAAATCCATACTCAAACTGGACTACAAAGATGAGGTAACCAAAGAGTCCCACAACTACGGATGGTAGAGAAGACAAAAATTTCAATACAGGTACGAACGAAAATTGGTAACACGACCTTTTTTTAGCATATTCAGCCAAGTAAATTCCAGCTCCCATTGATAGAGGTACTGAAATGAATAAGGTAATCACCAAAAGGAAAAAAAGGAATTATAGAGCTGAATCCCAATACCACCACCTGCTTGATAGGAGGATGATTTCCCTGTCAAGAAAGACCAAGAAACATGAGGTAAGCCTCGAACCAAGATATAAAGAATCAAGGAAGCTAGAATGGTCACAATGATTCCGGCGATGGTATAGAGGACAGCTGTAGCAAGTTTATCTAATTTCTTAGCGTGCATAGTTTTTCTTTCCTCTTTCTTTCGTAATCAATTTAATCACACTGTTGAAGGCCAAACTCATCAAGAGCAAGACTAGGGCCAGTGACCAAAGAACATTATTATCAACTATTCCCATAACGGTATTTCCGATACCCATGGTCAAACACAGAGGTCAAGGTCGCAGCAGGTGTTGTCAATGAAGTTGGGACAACGGCTGAGTTTCCGACCACCATCTGAATAGCTAGTGCTTCACCGAAAGCACGCGCCATACCAAAGACTACTGCCGTAAAAATACCTGAACGTGCCGCCTTCAAGGTTACACGCCAGATGGTCTGCCAACGAGTAGCTCCCATAGCTAAACTAGCTTCACGGTAGTGACGAGGAACTGCACGTAAGCTATCAGTTGTCATAAAGGTTACAGTCGGCAAGATCATAACAAAGAGAACGAAAAATCCCTGATAAAATACCAAAACCTGTTCCACCAAAGACACTACGTACAAATGGTACGACGACCTGCAATCCGATAAATCCATAAACTACTGAAGGAATCCCGACTAGGAGTTCAATAGCAGGTTGCAAAATCTTTGCCCCTTTTTGGTGATACTTCTGTCATAAAGACTGCAGCCCCAATGGCAAATGGTGTTGCAATAAGAGCTGATAGGATTGTAACAATAAAGGAACCTAAAATCATCGGAAGAGCACCAAATTGTTTCCCTGAAGGGTTCCAAGTCTGTCCAAATAAAAATTCAAAAATGTTAACACCATTGACGAAGAAGGTCGATAAGCCCTTTCTGAGCCACGAAAATCAAAATCATGGCAACAATGATAACAATCAAAGAAAGGCAGGCAAAGGTTAGCCCTTTTCCTAATTTCTCAAGCCGAGAGTTTTTTGAAGGAGAGAGCAATTTTTTTGATAATTCTTCTTGATTCATTATTGGCTCCCTTCTAGCGCTGTCACAGTACCTGCAGCATCTTTTTCAACCTTCATTTCCTTAACTGAAATATAACCCATTCCTTTAACGATTCCATTCTGAGCTTCGTCTGAAAGGACAAAGTTTAGGAATTCGGCAACCAATTCATTTGGCTCACCAAGTGTATACATATGTTCATAAGACCACAAAGGCCAATTATTCGTGGTTACATTCTCTGAAATTGGTTCATAACCATTGAGTTTGATAGTCCCAACAGAATCATCAACATAGGCAAATGCTAGGTAGGAAATAGCTCCAGGGGTTTGAGAAACAATTGATTTGACCATCCCATTTGAATCTTGTTCCTGACTTTGCATTGCTGATTGCTCATCCATGATCACACTGTCAAAAGTCGCACGAGAACCTGAACTTGCCGCACGGTTGATAATAGAGATGGCTAAATCTTTCCCACCGACTTCTTTCCAGTTGGTAATTTCCCCTGTGAAGATTTGTCGGAGCTGATCGGTCGTTAGATTATCAACATCTACTTCTTTATTGATAATAACAGCCAAACCTGCGACAGCTACCTTATGGTCGACTAAGGCTGAGGCATCAATACCGTCTTTTTCCTCTGCAAATACATCGGAGTTGCCGACATCTACTGCTCCTGACTGAACCTGCGACAGTCCTGTACCAGAACCTCCACCTTGGACATTGACTGTTTTTCCGATGTGAGCTGATGCAAATTCATCTGCAGCCGCCTCGACTAAAGGTTGGAGAGCAGTTGAACCAACAGCCGTCATAGACTCCCCACGATCAATCCAACTTGCACATCCTACTAACGAACCAGCAAGTAAAAGAGTCGCAAGAGAGAGTGTGAGTTTTTTTAATTTTTTCACTATTTGTCTCCTTGAAAATAATGATGAATAGCTTAGAATTTCGCCCTATTTTTCTATGTTTTATGCAAAAAATCCATACTTCCACTATAACATAGAATACTGATTTTGACTAGTTTTTCACCTTAAACCTCAAGCCCTTAGGGAAATAATTCTTTAATGTATTTCCTGTCACTTTTGCAAAACCTAAACCATTTCCAGCTACCAAAACTTGGTACCAGCCATTTGGCAGACTTTCAGATAATTGAACTGTTTCACCAGCTACATACTTAACAAAGTCCTCTTGATGAATTTCAATTCCTTGATTGACTAGACTTGGTTTCAAAGCTAGGCCAAGTGCAAAACTTGGTTCAAAACGTTTTTTCTTAAAGGTTCCAAGATGAAGTCCGTTTCGTGCAATCCTAAGTTTACCCAAATCTGGTAGACCTTCTGGCAATAAATACAGTTGGTCTCCAAAAACCTGTAGGACTCCAGCCAGTTTCTCTTTTAAATGTTTCTTCTCAAAAATCCTGCCATAAGGAAATCTGTTCTCGAGAGAGGTTGGATTTAGAAGGCTTGAACTTAGAGACTTTATTTTTCCCTCGAAATTGTAAATGGGCAACAAACTGTCCTTCTCCCTTAAAGTGATGTGGATACATTCTAGCGGCTTCAGGTAAGTCAATCCCAGGGACCATTCCATTGATATGTTGAACTGGGATCAATTCAAAATCATAGTTATCCAGTAACCATTGAACAATTTCTTCATTTTCCTCTGGAGCCCAGGTACAGGTAGAATAGACCAAGCGGCCACCATCAGCCAACATGGTGACCGCATCCTCTAGAATTTCACGCTGCAAGTCAGCACATTGGCTTGGATATTCTACACTCCAATAATCCATAGCATCTGGCTGTTTTCGGAACATTCCTTCTCCAGAACATGGAGCATCTAGAACAATTAGGTCAAAATATCCCTTAAACACTTTAGCCAAACGATCGGCAGATTCATTGGTCACAACTACATTTGACGCTCCAAACCGTTCCATATTTTCAACCAAAAATCTTTGCTCGCTTGCTAGAAATTTCATTGGAAACAAGAAGACCTTCGCCTGCAAGATAGGCTGCCAGTTGAGTGGATTTACCACCGGGAGCCGCTGCCAAGTCCAAGACCTTCATACCTGGTTTTGGTTGAGCTACTTGTGCAACCATTTGTGCAGCAGGTTCTTGGGAATAGACCAAACCTGTTACATGCTCAGGAGATTTTCCAGAAACCTTTCCATAGTAGCCCCAGGGTGTATTTGGAATAGCATCTGAAAAAGAAACTTGTCTTTCTTTTTAAGGGATTGATGCGAAAGGCGGAAACTGCCTCATCATCAAAAGAGGCAAGAAAAAGCTCTTGCCTCATCTCCCAATATTGCTTCATATTTTTTACAAATCCTTCTGGAAATTGCATGTAAGTTTATTTCCTTTCATAGATATAGGATTGGATTTCTGCCAACTTGTCAGTTGGAACCATCATAATTGGTTGTCGTGTCTGAAAATCCACCTGCTCTCCAGTTAAGGTTACAATCTGATACCCTAAACTTTCTCCTATGATACTAGCTGCAGCATAGTCCCAAGGTTGGAGATAGGTGATATAGGTCAATAGCTGACCAGATAATATTTTTGAAAAACTAATAGCCGCACTTCCATATATTCGCACACCAAGTGAAGCATTAGCCAATTCTGCTACACCCCAAGCGTTTGTTTCCAACATACCAGCATTACTCGCAATTAGAAAATCTCGCAAGGGCTTATCCTTAAAGTTCGGCAAGAGTTCTTCATTGAGACAGGCCTGAAAAGCACCTCCTCCATGATAACAATGACCTTTCATGACATCATAAATGATCCCAAACTGACCCACACCGTTTTCAAAATACGCTACCATAATGGCGAAATCTTCACCTTGGGCGACAAAGTTGTTAGTACCATCAATGGGATCAATGACCCAAACAGATCCATATCCAACTGAAGCACGCAGACAACCCTCTTCTGCACAAAATTGGTCATCAGGATAATTCGAACGAATCCTATCAACCAAAAATTCTGGACTTCCTTATCCAAACGAGTCACCAAGTCTGTCGGCGAGGTTTTTTTCTCAACATGAAGATCATCCTTCATATGTTTTTCGAATATAGCTCGCTGCTTCCTTGACAATCTCTTTGGCAAACGCAAATTTATTTTTCCAAGCGAAATCTTCCCTTCCTCTTGCTCTTTGGCTAATTGGACAACTCGATAGAAGGAATAACCACTCGCAGTTTCAAATTCACGGCCCAAGCGTTTTTCTTCACTCTTACTTGGAACAACTGCTTTGAATCCCTTATAGGAATCTAGTAGTTTTTTTGCCTCTACCTTAGTCTCATAGGCTGCTTCAACATCATTAAAAAAAGAAAGCACTGAAGCAAGTTCTTCAGTGCTCCACGACAAATCTAGTGGGTAACTATACTGTTTATTCATCTAATTAATACCAGCTCTCAATGTAGCTTCTTTCAGTTCTTGTTTACGGTAACTACGAGGGAGAAAAGCACGAATCTCATCTTCATTAAAACCGATTTGCATCCGTTTTGCGTCAATAATAATCGGACGACGCAAAAGACTCGGATACTGCTCAATTAAATGAAGCAACTCCGATACTGAGATACTCTCTACATCAATATTCAATTTTTTTGAAAAATCTTTGAACGAGTCGAGATGATGTCATCAGTACCATTTTTTCGGTCAAGGAAAGAATGTGTTGCAGTTCTTTTCTCGTTAAAGGGCTGGTCATAATATTATGCTCTTGGAATGGCACTTTATGATTCTCGAGCCAGGCCTTTGCTTTACGACATGATGTACAACTCGGTGATAAAAATAGTGTAATCATGCTTTCCTCTTCTTTACATACTTTTTCTATTTCTATTATACAAAAAAATAAAGCGCTTGACTAGTTATTTTCCGTAAAAAAACCTACTTTTTTTCAAGAAAAATAGGTTTTTTTGGAATCACATATGAATGGTTTTGCTTAAATATAGAAATATTCATGTTATAAACGATAGTTTCTTCCTACATTTTATTTGGAATCAGTAAGACTTTTCTTCACTTATCTATTTGTTTTTTCTACTCTGTAGGTACAGAAATCCAAAAAAATCAATTCATACAAGCAGAAAAAAATAGGAGAAAGGCATGGAGGAAAAAGTTCTCTGGTAGGATGAGAATGACAGGATCCTTTGCTGGATCAAACAACCAGGTATCATCACCTACAAATAGAATCTGATGAAACAAGGTAAAGAACTGCTCAAATCCAATGAGAACTCCAACTAAACCAAGAACCAAAGGTAGAGAAAGTATGATTAAGAGTGCTCTACGATAAAGTGGCAGAAAACCTTTCTGAATGACCTGCTTCCAAAAAAGATAGAAAATAGGTAGAGTTACAATTGCTACTCCTTGAGCTAGATGGAAGAGTCCCTTTACAACCACAAAGTGGTGAATACCAGAGGCAGACGAAGGAAAATCCGGCATTTCCAATACTTGACTCAATGGATTGGTCAAATAATCCATCAAAACATTAAAATTATGCTGGATGGTCTGAGGTTGCAGATGAACACGATTTGTCAAGTTTAACCAAAAAATTTCCTGAGGATAGACCAACCAAGCCAGGTAAATGGTCAATAAAATCGCAAGCGAGAGGAGAAAGAGAAGACTTCCTACAAAAGTAAACTTAGTTTTCATCGAAATTCCACTCCGCTAGACTTGAAAGGACATGAGTTGGTGCAATTGGCAAATCCTCTACTTCTTCAGGTTTTGTAAATCCTGTCGTTACCAAAAGACTAGGAATGCCATTGTCAATACCAGCTCGAATATCAGTAAGATAATTATCCCCCACCATAACGATTTCTTCGCGCTCTAATCCTAGGTGTTCAACAGCCTTGTCCATAATAATCGCATTAGGTTTTCCAATATAAACTGGTTTTACACGAGTTGCTGCTTCAAGAAGAGTAATCAGTGAACCGGCACCAGGCAAAAGTCCACGTTCCGTTGGAATATTTAAATCTGGGTTGGTACCGATAAAGTGAGCACCTTTATGGATAGCTAGGGTTGCCGTAGCAAATTTTTCATAGTCTACTTGCCAGTCCAAACCAACAACCACATAGGCTGGATTTTCTTTATCTTCGACATACCCTGCTGCTTGAATGGCCTCCTTTAGGCCTGCTTCTCCGATGACATAGACTGTCTTTTCAAGTCCTAGGTCATTCATGTAATCAATTGTAGCTAAAGTTGCAGTATAAATGGTTGATACAGGCGTGTCAATGTTAAACTGATTAGCTAGCATCTCTTGAACACTTTCAGGTGTACGAGTGGTGTTGTTTGTTACAAAAAGATAAGGAATCTCTCTTTTTTGTAACTCGTGAACAAAAGCCTCTCCCGCAGGGATTCTATCTTTCCCCTTATAGATTGTTCCGTCTAAATCAATTAAATATCCTTTATAAGTCATTTATTCTCATTTCTCGTCTATAATTCTGTAGATATGATATAACATTTGAAATTATAGTTATATCAATCTTTAATGTTTCAATTTTTGGTTCATCAATATCAAATTCTACTGCGTCTTCCATCATATTAGAAAGATCAAACTTTATTTTTTTCTAAATCATCCAATAGTTCGTTTGGAATATTAAATATCTTAGGGATCTTTCTTATAGGATTTCTATTAAGTTCTCTTAAATTCTTAACCTCATGTAATATAACATTTAACATTTCCTCATTTGATGGGATTTTTTTGCTCTTTAACTTCAGTATTTTTCAGGAGTCTTATTTAAATTATTCTCTAAATCTTCCCACCACTTTTTCAAACGCTGTTTCAACCCGTTCTAATTTCAAGCATTCTGAATCCTCAGCAAACTCATTTATATCCAGAATTAGCTGTTTAATCGATTCTTTTGAAACTTCTTTTGACGATTGAAATTGCTTAAGGGGACCATTATTTAAAATAGTAACCTCTGCATTATACAAAATCGGAACCAAACGAGATTGCAATGATTTTGATAGTGCACCTGCTTCAAAAATTTATCCATGGTGCATTTATATTTTCTGGTGTAACAAATACCAGACCAAAATCATTAGAACGCAAATTTTCTTCTATGCTTTTCCCCCACCGCTCTCCGAGTTTTATATCTTTTTCTGACATATAGGGTTCAACATATTGTAAAACATTGGGAAGCCATTCTTTAAAACATTTCGCCAAGTATTTACTTCTATCTCCCGACCAGCTTAAAAATATTCTCATTTCTTTCTCCTTTTGTTAATTTAATCTATTCTCTGCCAAGTTATCCTTGCCTTAGCATTGGTGTCACCATCACTTGTGACTTTATGATTACTCTCTAATCCATTTAATTCATAACTAGAAGTAATCATTCCACCTGGTCGAACTTCCTTGACATACTTGAGATTGATTTTTCTTGGGAATATATTGAATCAAAAATCAGCTCCCATGACCTCAAAAAAATCCAATCCAAGTATTTACTGTTATTGACATGACCATTCATATCCAAATCGTAAAAACGAACATGGTAATCCTTGCTGATTGGCCCGTTCAAGGACTCATACTTTGGCCCACGGATAAGCTTTTTATCAAACTCAGACTGGTAGGGAGCCACGATCTCAGGTTCGACAGCATGGACTTTTCGACTGTCTCTATCCATGAGAACAAAAGGTCGCCATCATGTGAATGAGTTCTTGACCCCGCTTCATCATAAATAGTGAAAAGCGACGGTAGCAAAAAGAGTCGATTGTAGCTCAGGGCTTCCGTTTCGATAGTGATTTCTTCTGCAAAACGAGGCAAACGAACCACCTCAATATCATAATCTGTGATAATCCAGACCAGATTATAGTTTTCCAAAATGGCCTTATCACTAACACCCAACTCAATCGACTGCATCCCTGAAACTTGCAGGGATAGTAAAATCACATCTGGAATCTTGATATGACCGTTCATATCAGCCATATCAAAAGGAATTTTCATTTTCATTTGATAAGTTAAGCCCATCATCCTACTCCAAAATAAATCGTTCTGCTACAGTGTCTCCCAAAAAGAGACCTCTTTTTGTCATGCGCACGCGATCACCGTCTATTTGCATGAGACCTTGTTGAACCAAGTCCTTGACAATTTCTCCATACAGTTCATCAAAAGACCGTTCAAATTTTTCCTCAAATCGCGCCATGGAGACTCCTGATTTCTTTCGGAGTCCCAGGAACATTTCTTCTTCCATTTGCTCTTTTTGACTCAGGTGCTCTTCTGTGATACGAGCATTGCCTTCCTCAACCGCACTGAGATAATGACGAATGGGACCATGATTTTTATAGCGGACGCCATTTACATAACCAGATGCCCCAGCACCGATGCCATAGTATTCAGCATTGTCCCAGTACATGAGATTGTGACGACTTTCAAAACCGGGTTTGGAAAAATTGGAAATCTCATAATGTTCAAAACCAGCTCGTTCCAGCTCTGCGATGATGTACTCAAACATCTCAGCTTCCAGTTCCTCCTTAGGCAGAGGCAATTTCCCTCGTCGCATACGGTTCATAAAGACCGTATGGTTTTCTAAAATCAAGCTATACAGACTCATATGGGGAATATCCAGCCCAATGGCCTTAGCCACATTTTCCTTGACCTGCTCCATAGTCTGACCTGGCAGCGCATAAATCAAATCAATGGAGATATTGTCAAAACCAGCCAGTTTCAGACGGTCGATATTTTTCATAAATATCCTTTCTCCAAATGACTGCGCCCAATCTTTTTTTCAGCATCTTGTCATCAAAAGTCTGTACACCTAGCGAAACACGATTGACAGGCGAATTCTTCAACACCGCAATCTTATCCGCATCCAAGTCACCTGGATTGGCTTCAATGGTCAATTCTTCCAAGGCAGACAAGTCCATGTTTTTAGTCAATCCCTGCAATAATACCTCCAGTTGCGGAGCTGATAAGGGCTGTTGGTGTCCCACCACCGATATAGAGGGTTCTCAACTTTTTGAATATCATAAGAACGAAACTCTTCCAGCAGATGCTCCAAATAGCTATCTACCGGCTGATTTTTGATGAAAACCTTTTGAAAAGTCACAATAATAACAAATCTGGGTACAAAATGGGATGTGCACATAGGCTGACGTTGGTTTGTTCTGCATAGTATTATTATACCACAAAAAGCGAACAATACTTAGAATTCCGTTTAACAAAATCCTAGCATTGTTCGCTTTTTTTATCTAAACATTCTTTGTATTTTATGACTAACACGATTCCCAGAATTAATCTAGTTTATCTTTACAATACAAAAGAATGAATGTTCATCTGACTAAATTTTTAGTCTTCTTTTTTCTTGCGAGCTACAAGTCCAAATCCACTCAATAGTCCAAGAAGTCCTAGAGATGCAAGAGTCGCATTTGATTCTGTTCCTGTATTTGGCAATACATTTTGAGAATCATTTGACTTAGCTCCATTATCCATAGTAGTCTTAGTATCTACCTGATCTGCATTCGGAGTAACTGCATTTGGAGTTGGAGTAGCTGGTGCAGGTGTATCTTGACCAGAAGCTCCATTAGTGTCTGGTTTGACTGGCTGTATCAGGATGTTGCTGGTGTTACCTTAGCTGGGAGTTGTTACTGGAACTTCTACAGCTGCTTTTACCTGGTTCTGTAATCTTACCTGTACCTGGATCTTTCCGTCTGGTAAATTCACTGTTTGGTACTTTACCTTTTACCTTCTTTATCGATTATAACGATGATTGGGTTTACCATCTTTACCTGGGATTTCTACCGTAGTTCCTGGTGGGTATGTTGATCCATCTGGTCTCTTCGGTATTACTGTAACGTCACCTGTCTTGGGATCTTGATCCAACTCTATTGTTGGTGTCTTTACGAGCTGGTGTGGTTACATCTACTGGTTGTGATGGTTTCTTATTCGGTTCTGTGACTGTTCCTTTTCCTGGCAAGTCTCCTTTTGGAAGCTTGTCATTTGGTACTTCACCTGAACCATTGTCACCAATTGTTACTGTGATTGTTGTTCCATTTTCTCCTGGAATTTCTACCTTAGTTCCTGATGGGTAAGTTGTTCCATCTGGTTTCTTAGGCGTTACAATCGCATTTCCATTTGGTTGTTGAGTAATTTCGATCTTACCTGGTTTTTCAGTTACTGGTGTTTCTGGTGTTACCTTAGCTGGTGTGGTTACATTAGGAACTTCTTCCGTTGGTTGACCTGGTTCTGTAATCTTACCTGTTCCTGGTACATCTTTCTTAGGAAGTTTGCTATTTGGTACTTTACCTTTACCATCTTGACCGATTTCAACAGTGATTGGACCATTTTCACCTGGAATTTCTACCGTAGTTCCTGGTGGGTATGGTGTTCCATCTGGTCTCTTCGGTGTTACTGTAACATCACCTGTCTTAGGATCACGTTCTACATCTAGTGTTGGTGTCTTATGAGCTGGTGTGGTTACATTAGGAACTTCTTCCGTTGGTTGACCTGGTTCTGTAATCTTACCTGTTCCTGGTACATCTTTCTTAGGAAGTTTGCTATTTGGTACTTTACCTTTACCATCTTGACCGATTTCAACAGTGATTGGACCATTTTCACCTGGAATTTCTACCATAGTGCCTGGTGGGTATGGTGTTCCATCTGGTCTCTTCGGTGTTACTGTAACATCACCTGTCTTAGGATCACGTTCTACATCTAGTGTTGGTGTCTTATGAGCTGGTGTGGTTACATTAGGAACTTCTTCCGTTGGTTGACCTGGTTCTGTAATCTTACCTGTTCCTGGTACATCTTTCTTAGGAAGTTTGCTATTTGGTACTTTACCTTTACCATCTTGACCGATTTCAACAGTGATTGGACCATTTTCACCTGGAATTTCTACCATAGTGCCTGGTGGGTATGGTGTTCCATCTGGTCTCTTCGGTGTTACTGTAACATCACCTGTCTTAGGATCACGTTCTACATCTAGTGTTGGTGTCTTATGAGCTGGTGTGGTTACATTAGGAACTTCTTCCGTTGGTTGACCTGGTTCTGTAATCTTACCTGTTCCTGGTACATCTTTCTTAGGAAGTTTACTATTTGGTACTTTACCTTTACCATCTTGACCGATTTCAACAGTGATTGGACCATTTTCACCTGGAATTTCTACCGTAGTTCCTGGTGGGTATGGTGTTCCATCTGGTCTCTTAGGTGTCACTGTAACATCACCTGTCTTAGGATCTTGTTCCAAGTCTACTGTTGGAGTTACTTTAGCTGGGGTTGTTACCTCAGGAACTTCAACAGCTGGTTTGCCTGGTTCGATAATCTTACCTGGTTTTGTAACCTTACCGTCTGGTAATTCACTGTTTGGTACTTTACCTTTTCCATCTTCTCCGATTGTGACTGTGATTGGCTTGTCACCTTTACCTGGAATTTCTACTACTGTTCCTGGTGGGAATGTTGAGCCATCTGGTCTCTTCGGTGTCACTGTAACATCACCTGTCTTAGGATCTTGTTCCAAGTCTACGTGTTGGTGTCTTACTGAGCTGGGTGTTGTTACATCTACTGAACTTCCAGTGATGGTTTGCCTGGTTCGGTAATCGTTACCTGGTTCCTGTACCTGTACATCGTTTCTTGGTAAAGCTTGTCATTTGGTACTTTACCTGTACCATCTATCTCCGATTGTTACTGTGATTGGCTTGTCACCTTTTCTCCTGGAATTTCTACTACTGCTGCCTGATGGGTATGTTGAGCCATCTGGTTTCTTCAGTGTTACTATCACATCACCATTTGGTCGTTGAGTATCTCAATCTTACCTGGTTTTTACAGTTACTGGTGTTTCTAGTGTACTTTAGCTGGGTGTTGTTACCTCAGGAACTTCAACAGCTGGTTTACCTGGTTCTGTAATCTTACCTGGTCCTGTGACATCTTTCTTGGTAAAGTTTCACTGATTTGGTACTTTACCTTTTACCATCTTGACCGATTGTCAACAGTGATTGGCTACCATCTTTCACCTGGGAATTTCTACCACTAGTTCCTGGTGGGAATGTTGAGCCATCTGGTTTCTTCAGGTGTTACTGTAACATCACCTGTCTTAGGATCTTGTTCCACATCTAGTGTTGGTGTCTTACTGAGCTGGGTGTTGTTACATCTACTGGTTGTGATGGTTTCTTGTTCGGTTCAGTTACTGTTCCTGTACCTGTGACATCTTTCTTAGGAAGCTTGTCATTTGGTACTGTACCTGAACCATTATCACCAATTGTTACTGTGATTGTTGTTCCATTTTCTCCTGGAATTTCTACCTTGCTGCCTGATGGGTATGTTGAGCCATCTGGTTTCTTAGGCGTTACAATCGCATTTCCATTTGGTTGTTGAGTAATTTCAATCTTACCTGGTTTTTTTCAGTTACTGGTGTTTCTGGTGTAAATTTACCTGGGTGTTGTTACCTCAGGAACTTCCACTGCTGGTTTACCTGGTTCTGTAATCTTACCTGGACCTGTGACATCTTTCTTGGGAAGTTTGTCATTTGGTACTTTACCTTTACCATCTTGACCGATTTCAACAGTGATTGGACCATCTTCACCTGGGATTTCTACCGTAGTTCCTGGTGGGAATGTTGAGCCATCTGGTTTCTTAGGTGTTACTGTAACATCACCTGTCTTAGGATCACGTTCTACATCTAGTGTTGGTGTCTTACGAGCTGGTGTTGTTACATCTACTGGTTGTGATGGTTTCTTGTTCGGTTCGGTTACTGTTCCTGTACCTGTGACATCTTTCTTAGGAAGCTTGTCATTTGGTACTGTACCTGAACCATTATCACCAATTGTTACTGTGATTGTTGTTCCATTTTTCTCCTGGAATTTCTACCTTGCTGCCTGATGGGTATGTTGAGCCATCTGGTTTCTTAGGCGTTACAATCGCATTTCCATTTGGTTGTTGAGTAATTTCAATCTTACCTGGTTTTTTTCAGTTACTGGTGTTTCTGGTGTAAATTTACCTGGTGTTGTTACCTCAGGAACTTCCACTGCTGGTTTACCTGGTTCTGTAATCTTACCTGGACCTGTGACATCTTTCTTAGGAAGTTTGTCATTTGGTACTTTACCTTTACCATCTTGACCGATTTCAACAGTGATTGGACCATCTTCACCTGGGATTTCTACCGTAGTTCCTGGTGGGAATGTTGAGCCATCTGGTTTCTTAGGTGTTACTGTAACATCACCTGTCTTAGGATCTTGTTCAACATCTAGTGTTGGTGTCTTATGAGCTGGTGTTGTTACATCTACTGGTTGTGATGGTTTCTTGTTCGGTTCTGTTACTGTTCCTGTACCTGTGACATCTTTCTTAGGAAGCTTGTCATTTGGTACTGTACCTGAACCATTGTCACCAATTGTTACTGTGATTGTTGTTCCATTTTTCTCCTGGAATTTCTACCTTGCTGCCTGATGGGTATGTTGAGCCATCTGGTTTCTTAGGCGTTACAATCGCATTTCCATTTGGTTGTTGAGTAATTTCAATCTTACCTGGTTTTTCAGTTACTGGTGTTTCTGGTGTAAATTTACCTGGTGTTGTTACCTCAGGAACTTCCACTGCTGGTTTACCTGGTTCTGTAATCTTACCTGGACCTGTGACATCTTTCTTAGGAAGTTTGTCATTTTGGTACTTTACCTTTACCATCTTGACCGATTTCAACAGTGATTGGACCATCTTCACCTGGGATTTCTACCGTAGTTCCTGGTGGGAATGTTGAGCCATCTGGTTTCTTAGGTGTTACTGTAACATCACCTGTCTTAGGATCACGTTCTACATCTAGTGTTGGTGTCTTACGAGCTGGTGTAGTTACATCTACTGGTTGTGATGGTTTCTTGTTCGGTTCTGTTACTGTTCCTGTACCTGGGACATCTTTCTTAGGAAGTTTGTCATTTGGTACTTCACCTGAACCATTGTCACCAATTGTTACTGTGATTGTTGTTCCATTTTCTCCTGGAATTTCTACCTTGCTGCCTGATGGGTATGTTGAGCCATCTGGTTTCTTAGGCGTTACAATCGCATTTCCATTTGGTTGTTGAGTAATTTCAATCTTACCTGGTTTTTTTCAGTTACTGGTGTTTCTGGTGTAAATTTACCTGGTGTTGTTACCTCAGGAACTTCCACTGCTGGTTTACCTGGTTCTGTAATCTTACCTGGACCTGTGACATCTTTCTTAGGAAGTTTGTCATTTGGTACTTTACCTTTACCATCTTGACCGATTTCAACAGTGATTGGACCATCTTCACCTGGGATTTCTACCGTAGTTCCTGGTGGGAATGTTGAGCCATCTGGTTTCTTAGGTGTTACTGTAACATCACCTGTCTTAGGATCACGTTCTACATCTAGTGTTGGTGTCTTACGAGCTGGTGTTGTTACATCTACTGGTTGTGATGGTTTCTTGTTCGGTTCGGTTACTGTTCCTGTACCTGTGACATCTTTCTTAGGAAGCTTGTCATTTGGTACTGTACCTGAACCATTATCACCAATTGTTACTGTGATTGTTGTTCCATTTTCTCCTGGAATTTCTACCTTGCTGCCTGATGGGTATGTTGAGCCATCTGGTTTCTTAGGCGTTACAATCGCATTTCCATTTGGTTGTTGAGTAATTTCAATCTTACCTGGTTTTTCAGTTACTGGTGTTTCTGGTGTAAATTTACCTGGTGTTGTTACCTCAGGAACTTCCACTGCTGGTTTACCTGGTTCTGTAATCTTACCTGGACCTGTGACATCTTTCTTAGGAAGTTTGTCATTTGGTACTTTACCTTTACCATCTTGACCGATTTCAACAGTGATTGGACCATCTTCACCTGGGATTTCTACCGTAGTTCCTGGTGGGAATGTTGAGCCATCTGGTTTCTTAGGTGTTACTGTAACATCACCTGTCTTAGGATCTTGTTCAACATCTACTGTTGGTGTCTTACGAGCTGGTGTAGTTACATCTACTGGTTGTGATGGTTTCTTGTTCGGTTCGGTTACTGTTCCTGTACCTGTGACATCTTTCTTAGGGAAGCTTGTCATTTGGTACTGTACCTGAACCATTATCACCAATTGTTACTGTGATTGTTGTTCCATTTTCTCCTGGAATTTCTACCTTGCTTCCTGATGGGTATGTTGAGCCATCTGGTTTCTTAGGCGTTACAATCGCATTTCCATTTGGTTGTTGAGTAATTTCAATCTTACCTGGTTTTTCAGTTACTGGTGTTTCTGGTGTAAATTTACCTGGTGTTGTTACCTCAGGAACTTCCACTGCTGGTTTACCTGGTTCTGTAATCTTACCTGTACCTGGAACATCTTTCTTAGGAAGTTTGTCATTTGGTACTTTACCTTTACCATCTTGACCGATTTCAACAGTGATTGGACCATCTTCACCTGGGATTTCTACCGTAGTTCCTGGTGGGAATGTTGAGCCATCTGGTTTCTTAGGTGTTACTGTAACGTCACCTGTCTTAGGATCTTGTTCAACATCTACTGTTGGTGTCTTACGAGCTGGTGTTGTTACATCCACTGGTTGTGATGGTTTCTTGTTAGGTTCTGTTACTGTTCCTGTACCTGGGACATCTTTCTTAGGAAGCTTGTCATTTGGTACTGTACCTGAACCATTGTCACCAATTGTTACTGTGATTGTTGTTCCATTTTCTCCTGGAATTTCTACCTTGCTGCCTGATGGGTATGTTGAGCCATCTGGTTTCTTAGGCGTTACAATCGCATTTCCATTTGGTTGTTGAGTAATTTCAATCTTACCTGGTTTTTCAGTTACTGGTGTTTCTGGTGTGAATTTACCTGGTGTTGTTACATTAGGAACTTCCACTGCTGGTTTACCTGGTTCTGTAATCTTACCTGTTCCTGTGACATCTTTCTTAGGAAGTTTGTCATTTGGTACTTTACCTTTACCATCTTGACCGATTTCAACAGTGATTGGACCATCTTCACCTGGGATTTCTACCGTAGTTCCTGGTGGGAATGTTGAGCCATCTGGTTTCTTAGGTGTTACTGTAACATCACCTGTCTTAGGATCACGTTCTACATCTAGTGTTGGTGTCTTACGAGCTGGTGTTGTTACATCTACTGGTTGTGATGGTTTCTTGTTCGGTTCGGTTACTGTTCCTGTACCTGTGACATCTTTCTTAGGGAAGCTTGTCATTTGGTACTGTACCTGAACCATTATCACCAATTGTTACTGTGATTGTTGTTCCATTTTCTCCTGGAATTTCTACCTTGCTGCCTGATGGGTATGTTGAGCCATCTGGTTTCTTAAGCGTTACAATCGCATTTCCATTTGGTTGTTGAGTAATTTCAATCTTACCTGGTTTTTTTCAGTTACTGGTGTTTCTGGTGTAAATTTACCTGGTGTTGTTACCTCAGGAACTTCCACTGCTGGTTTACCTGGTTCTGTAATCTTACCTGGACCTGTGACATCTTTCTTAGGAAGTTTGTCATTTGGTACTTTACCTTTACCATCTTGACCGATTTCAACAGTGATTGGACCATCTTCACCTGGGATTTCTACCGTAGTTCCTGGTGGGAATGTTGAGCCATCTGGTTTCTTAGGTGTTACTGTAACATCACCTGTCTTAGGATCACGTTCTACATCTAGTGTTGGTGTCTTACGAGCTGGTGTTGTTACATCTACTGGTTGTGATGGTTTCTTGTTCGGTTCGGTTACTGTTCCTGTACCTGTGACATCTTTCTTAGGAAGCTTGTCATTTGGTACTGTACCTGAACCATTATCACCAATTGTTACTGTGATTGTTGTTCCATTTTCTCCTGGAATTTCTACCTTGCTGCCTGATGGGTATGTTGAGCCATCTGGTTTCTTAGGCGTTACAATCGCATTTCCATTTGGTTGTTGAGTAATGTCGATTGTAGGAGTTTGAGTTGTTGGTGTTTTAGGATCTGTTCCATTTGTGATTTCTTCCTCATCTGGAATTCCATCGTTATCATCATCTGGATCCTTAACATCTGGAATACCATCTCCATCTGTATCACGTTGAATTGTAACTGGAACATCCACAGTAATTTCTTCATCACCATTCTTCACTTTAACTGGGATTGTAACTTTACGTTCTTCTTCTTTGGTCCCCAATTGTCTACGGTTGGTGTTCCAGTTAAGTTACCATCTCCATCTACTGTTAAACCATTTACTGGTGTTTCTGTAGTGATTGTTGAACCTGGTTTATTTGGTGTCACAACTTTGGTTGGTGGTACTGGTGCTTTCTCTTTCACTTTTCCTGGATCTGTGACTGTACCTGTTAATTTATCCGCTACTTTTGGCGTTGCATCATCCTTGTCTGGAATTCCATCATTGTCATCATCTGGATCAGTAACATCTGGAATGCCGTCTCCATCTGTATCGCGTTGAATTGTAACTGGAACATCCACAGTAATTTCTTCATCACCATTCTTCACTTTAACTGGGATTGTAACTTTACGTTCTTCTTCTTTTGGTCCCCAATTGTCTACGGTTGGTGTTCCAGTTAAGTTACCATCTCCATCTACTGTTAAACCATTTACTGGTGTTTCTGTAGTGATTGTTGAACCTGGTTTATTTGGTGTCACAACTTTTGTTGGTGTAGTTTTTTCTTTTTCCGTAACTGGTGCTGGTGGTATAACCTCAGCTACTAATCTTCCTTTAGCCGTTCCTTTAGCTACTGGACTTGCAAGAACTACATTATTCTCAATTGTCTTAGATACTTTTGCAGTTACTTCTGTTTTATCTGCAACTTCAGCATCAGAAATTGTTACAACACCTGCTGGGGTTACTGACACTTTATCAGCTGACTTACCATTTACTGTCCAATTATTTCCTGATTTTGTAACTGTAACAGTCTCTGGTGTAGTCTTACCTGTTGGTGTATAAGTAAGTGTAATAGTGTCTACATCTTGTGGCGTTGTGCTATTTGGGAGTGTTGGTGGTGTAATTGTCACACTACCGTTCTCGTTAGCCACTACACTAGGTGCTGTTGGTGTTACTGCAAATACTACCTGACGTTTGATTTCTGCTGGTGCAAATGTTCTTCTAGTCGTGCTAGTAGCATCTGTAAAAGAATCTTTCCCTTGTGGGAATATTGCTGTTGCAAATCGAGTGTACTTCCCTGAATTATCTAGGGTAGTTCCACCATCCAGACTATTTCCTTGCTTCCATGTCCACGTCATACCACTTGGTAAATAATTATTTACACGATCTGCTTTATCTTCACTATCTACTACTTTTAGATAGTTATGCGCATCAATATTTTTACCACTGTTTGCTACATTTAATGTTGAACCTACTGGTACTTTTTGCTATACCATTTTCTAAATTTTTTTCGATTCAATATCAACCACACGATACTTGAATTTCAAATCACGGCTATCTGTAGCACTACTTCCTTCTACATGTAGAGTTGATTCATGTATTCCTAAAGTTTCAGTGTTCAATACAGTACCTGAAGACAAACGAGTTGCATATGGAGTTGCTTCAGTTTTTCCTGTTTGAGATGCAAAGGTAGATGAGGTTACTCCTTTTGGAAGCCCATCTTTTAACTTCTACTTTAGAAATGATACCAGAATTATCCCATACCTTTAATTCAGGGTTAAATTCAGCGCCACGATAGACTGTAAAGATTGGTGAATTAGCTGTTTCTGTTAATGGAATACCATTTAAAGTAGCTTGTGGTTTTTGAACATCTTTTGCAGTTGCCGTTGCTGGATCTGAATCCGCACCATTTCCATTCTTCGTAATTACTGTTACTTCTGTTCCGTCTTTTACTTTATTTTCCGGAATCGTGATTTCCCCAGTATTTGGATTGATTTGTACTTCTGGAGTATTTACTGTCCAGTTTCCTTTCGGATCTTTCTTTCCTTCAGCTGTTTTCTGCTTGTTATCTTCCCCTGTATAGCTTACAGTAATCTTATCTACTTTCGTTGAGTCTTGCGGTTTTGCAGTTACATCCCCATTATCTTTAGCTGTTGCTACTGGTGTTTGTGGTTTATCATCTATAACATGTACCGCCGCATCTACAAGAAACGTGCCACGTTGTGGTATTACTACTTCTACCGTACCATGAACAGGTTTTCCTGGCTCAGTGACTTTCGATACATCAGGATCTTTAAACCAACGATAAGTTGTACCTTTTGGCAATTTATCGGTATTTTCCAATACTCTTAATAGCATCTGGAACAACTCCTACTTTAGTAGTTTGCTCTTTAGATACTGGTTGGAAATTGAAATTAGTTGCTTCTTCCGGTCTCAATGGCAACGTACCGATGATGGCGTTTTGTCCTTCTTTATACCGATCTCTTCCTCCCAATGTATACCCTCCATAGGCAAGATACGGATCATTAGCTAGACGTGATTTGATCTCTGATAACATCGGGTTGCTTTTATCTTTTTTACCCCAATCCGACATAATACTTTTGATCCAAGTCATCACCTTCTAAAACTTTTTGTTTTTGAAAGTCATAATTGTACGGTTCCCAGCAGTCACGTTCATTTTATCCTCGATAACTCCACGAACAAGATTGTATTCAAGACCGCCTTTCTTGATACCCTAACATATCCAGGACTCGAGGGAATGCATCTTCATTAGGCTCTGTACCATCTCTACTATTTTTACGATAAATATTCTTCTTCCATGAATTTGATGGTTCTATATAATCCATCCAAGCATCTGCATTTTTCAGCATAAGTTGATCCAGAACGTTTCTCTCCATCTTTCACATAAGCACGGAATACAGGGTGGTCATACTCCCACGCTGAAGCAGTAGGATATGTTTTATAAGATTCCTGTTTACCGTTTTTAATTTGGGTATAAGTAAAATCATACGGATCTCCAACCGTACGCGGAATTGCAAGTGAGATTTTTTTAGACAATCCTGCCTGCGCATTTGCCGCTGGACCTGAGTCTACAATCCAGTAATAATACTTGCTACCATTTTTCTTCAATACGCATCTCACGATACACACGAATGTTATCATAAAGCTTGATTAGCTTTTCCTTTACTTACGAAAGCATACTGCTTCGTATCTGGTGAAAATACATCGCGGTGTGAGTAATCAATCATAGGATTTTCAGTCCAACCAACACCTAAGTCTGTGACTTTTGTTGCACGAACAATACTCGTTCCACGACCAACTACTTTCCCATCTTTAGTTACTACAGCTGTGACTTCCGCACCTTCCACCATTAGGTTAGGATCAACGTCAACAGTAAAGTATCCATTAGATTGCGACTTCGTTTTATATTTTTGTCCTCCTACTGTGATTTCCACATCAGATTCCGCTGCTGTATATCCATCAACTTGTTTAATATAGGCCAGGCTATCATTGAAGGAAACTGTATGTCCTTCGCTTACAACTTCAGTAGCGACAGTTGTGCCATTCACTACCAATGTAACTGTATCTCCAACTTTAATCCCAGGAGCATTTAACTTGAACTGTCCTGAATCATCAAGCGTTGAAGTTACCAACGTCTGGCCATTTTTCTTAATTTGAATTGTTGAAGATGGTGTCGCATAACCTGTAATAAATCCAGAATCTGCTACAACGATTCCTAATTGTCCACGTTTTGTATCTTTATCTATTGGTACAGATCTTAGACCTGTTCCTTCACCCATACTTTGACCATTACGTGGATCATGAGAACCTGAAGTCAAACGATTACGTGCGATCATAACAGAACTTTCGTTACGTTTGATGACACGATTCATATCCTCAACATCACGAAGGCTGACTTCTACACCACCAAATACAGACTTAGCTACGGCAACTTGGGCAATAGCTTTTTCCAAGATTTCACGTGTCAAGTCATTCTCTGGTGTTTGGGCGATAGTCTGCTCCAAACGATCAATAGATAATTTGAGACTAGCTTTAGCTTTTTCCAGTTGCTCAGCATTAGTATTTGCTGAAGTTTCCTCAGACTTAGCTGAAATTTCTGAAGTTGGCTTCGCTACTTCTGGCTTGATTTCCGGAGTTACATCCTGTGCACTTCTATCGTTTTTCTCCTCTTCTTTGACTTTAGGAGTTTCCACTGCTCGTAGCTGGTCCAAAACATTGGTCAAGCGAGCTACCAAAGCATCCACTTCTTCTTGACTCACTTTTGAATCAGCGAGAGTTTGTTCGGCCTTAACAAGTTCTTCCTTGGCAACAACCAAAAGATCTGTCTTAGCCGTTTCCTTGGCCTTGAGCTGATCTTTGAGCTGTGTCACAAGCTGACTTGCAACAGCTGTATCCACTTTCACAGAACTAGTAGGCTCTTCCTTAGCCTGCGATGCTAGCGGACTAGTATCTTGAGTTAAAGCCTCTACATGAGGTTGATCTACAGGTGTTACGCTATCCGCACTAACGACGCGCGCACCCAAAAACATCAGTGCTGCAACAGCAACTGAAGCCGCACCAAAGCTATACTTACGAATAGAAAAGCGTAACACTTTTTCTCGTTTTTGGCGTTCGATACGACTCATGGATGATTTTTTATCCATTCTATTGTCTCCTTTTTTTGAATTTGCTCACCTAAAATAAACATAGTTTGTATTTATAGGCAAAGCTATCCAAGTATGATTGTATACTTTTTTGTTGGAATATGCAAATTATTTCTCGCTTAAATCACACTTTTTTAGTTTTTACGCATCTAAAAGAATTATATTTGATTCACCCTCTATTTTTTTCCTTGATAGTATTGGATTATTTTGATGTTTTCATTCTTCAAACTATTAAAAATGAATCATATTTAAAATATCACTCAAACGATTAGACATTATTATCGGCGCTTCATTTTATTGTTTTTCGTATTCTTTTTGCCTTTTAAAAGTTTGTTTTTATTTAAAAAAATAATTCGAAATAAATTGTTTGTAAGTTATTTACATATCCTTCTACATAATTGGAAATTTTTTTCTGTAGAGTCGCTTATCGTATTAGTTGTTTCATAATGTTTGTTGATTGCGATCTCTTTCTCAAGAATAACGAATAGTAATTGCTCAATATCACCCAAATAAAAAGCGCTGAGTCGGTCAATTAATCTCTAAAACTCATCTTAAAACAGCATCAAATTCTTTCCATCAAGACAGACAATGGAGCCGAATTCAACCGCTTGGCTGATGTGTTTTCTAAGGAACATATCTACTATACACATCCCTACGCCTCTTGGAAAATGGGAACTAATGAGAATCTCAACAGGCTCATTCATAGATGGTTACCTAAAGGGAGCTATAGTAGATTGAACTTAGAATAGTACCTACGAATTCTAAAAACATTTTTTAAAAATTATTTTTGACTTTCCTAACCTCTTTGTTCATATCTTGTTTCAATCAACTTTAAGAAAACGACTCCAAAAAGGTCGCATTTATCGAAAAAAATGGATTAATAACTATCCTAAAAACATAGAGAGGACAACGATTGCCCTCTCCATATTTTTTAGCTTTTATTTAACCCACTACAGTTGACAAAGAGTCAAAAAACTTGTCCCTTTTTATATTTTAAACAATGGATTTAAGAAACCGTCTGTGTTTTTGCAACAACTTCTTGTAAACTTTCCACTTGAGACCTTCGGTATGCTTGAAACCACCTTCTTTCAAGTCTTTCTCAACAGCAGTGTTAAATAAGTCTTGAAGTTGAGCGTAAGTTGAAATCTTAGAACCGTCTACTTCAATCTCAACAAAAGCCTTTCTGTGCTTTGTCATACACTTCATGATACCAATGTTTCTTCCACTCTTCGAGGTTTTGGAATTGATTTTTAGAAACTTTCTTGATAATAAAGTCATCACCTAAAAGCCCTTTATTTTCTCTGTTGGCATCACCTTTTAATTTGTTAGAAACATAAGGGATAAAGCCATTCTCATAACCATAGTAACCCCACATACGGAAAGTATTGTGTTTAAAGGAAATAGAACCTACGGTGCTTCGACTCGTATTCCCGCCAAAGATACCGGCCATCATATTGACCGTTTGATAAGCACTATCAAAGCCTTCCGTACGGAAGCGACCGTTATTTGGCATACCATGAAGAGTTACAAAGTTATTATCTACCAACTTGTCAATGCTATCAATAGGGATTTTCTTCTCTTCTTCCGTCAAGTCACGCAATTTGTCCCACTGGTGTGGTTCTCCAATTAAACGATTTCTATCCGCATTTGTACGCCACTCTTTATCTATCTTCTTGAACCACTTAGAGTTGTCAGATAAATTCTGATGAATAACAGCAGAAGCTTCTAAGTAATCCAACATCATCATAGACTCATTGTAGTTTTTCATATAACTATCAATCTTGTCTCGACTGTCTAACTTAGCTGGGTCATAATTGTAGTACTGCTCACCATCATTTTTACGCTCATAAGCCATGTTGATACCCAGAGCTTTATACTCACTATTCGGAGTAGATTTATCAGGGGTTTTGTAACATACCTTGAGCAAAGGCTTCTAAGTCAGTACCTTCACGGTGTCTGTAACCTCCGTAGTAAACCATTCTATCGTTGACGTGAGTTGTTTCATGGGTGAAGGCTGAAATACCAAAGTCGTCTAACATTTTCGTAACCATGAAATACACTTGATCATCTTTATACGGATCGCCATAAATCTTAGCCATCGCTCCCATAGCTCCATTTACTTGATGCCAACGATCAGTCGGGCCGAATAGTTCACGAATAGGAGACACCACTGCACCACCTCGTCCATAACCTTGACGATTTGCGTCAGGAATACCGTCATACCACTGACTGTCCCACACAGGAGTCGGTACCATATTTTGACTCTTGAGGAGCTTATCACGTACACTTGGAAGAGCTAAACGAGACCAAAAATCTAGGTATCTTTGTTGTGCTTTTGCTACTGAAATAATCTTAGGTTTTAAAGACTCTCTCGCTTCCTCTGTATTTTTACCATATCTCTCAAATGAACTATAAGCTAAAGTGTTATAGGTTGAAATCATAAAGATATGAGCTTTCTTTAAGTTGAGCAATGGTAAAATCATACGACCGTGAATATCATTGTTTAAACCATCAAATACACGGTGACGCTTATCTTTAAAGGCTTCTGTACTTGTTTCAGGTTCTACTACATAAACGTTTTTCGCAGAATGAATAAACCAATCATTCAAATCTTTATCTTCTGTAAACAAACGCATGTTATAGTCTAAGAAGCTACGTAAATCACCTTTACCAGTTGCACCAGCAATCACTTCTTTGTAGGCATCTTGCGTACGGTCACCTTTTAAGAAATGCTCCCTTGAACCAATTTGAATCAAACGGTCTAGTACACTTGGTGTCTTACCATAGAAGTCCGGTTTGAACGTCATGATATCTTTGATACTCAAATCACCATATTTGATATCATAGTAACGATTAAGATAAGTCAGTCCCATTATGATTTTAGCTTTGTTATCTTCAACTTTCTTAAGTAAAGCACGCTCGACTACTTCCCCACCGTTTAACTGATGATCTTCATTTTCTAAAATCTGACTAACAAGTTTTTCTAAGTTTCCTTTTACTTCTTCAAAACTTTCTTCTAAATACAAGCCCTTAATATACTCAGTTTTCTTATCTTGTGTGTTCTTCCAAGGTTTATCACGCTGATCCATCAAGCTACGAACTTCATCTGAAAGTAAGGTAACACTAGCTAACTTCTCTTTAATACCGCTTGCTAACTGGTTACGATTCTTCATAACCATATTTGGAGTATAGACAATGTTTTGACCTGCTACATCATACTCTTTTACTTGAACTACTTTAGAATTCGTTTTAGCGGTCACAGTTAACTCTTCTTTTGTACCATCAGCATAGTGAACCATAATCTTATCAATATCCGATAAATCAGTGACAAATTGCCCTGCTTTCATACCTGTTACAGACAGAACAGTTTTTCTTAACAAGATTGGACTCATCTGTTAACTTATTCCCTTGGTTTACAATCCACTCTTTGTTATAAAATGGTTGCAGTTTTTTTCCAAGTTTCGATAAGCTAGGTTTCTTGTTTCTTGGTAGTCCTGAATCGCTTTTATATTCAGAATCTCTATCAACGATACGATTTAACTTGTTTACGATAGGATCTTGAATAGTAAAGGTGTTGGCTGTGATATTCATCTTAGCGATTTTAGCATCTGCTTCTGCTTGAGAGATACCAGTAATACGATTTGAATGTTTGTAGGAAGATAAACCACTTGCAACACCATTTACATAATTTACACGTTTGATATTATCTAATCCAAAATATTGGTCATTATCATTCAAGGCTGGTGAACCATAGACAATTTCACCATTATTTACTTTAAGCATTGTTACGACGTCTTCAATAATACCCCAGTTAAAGTTATTATGAATTACACCTCCACTTTCGCCATGCTGAATCAAATTCATAGTACCTTTTATTACAGCATTTCGGAGAAATCCTTTTTTACCTACTGTCATCGAGTCAATACCATGATCTAGTTTACCAATTAAACCACCATATTTAGATTTATTGGCACTAATCTTAGCATCAACGTAAGCTTTATCAACGTTACTTATCCAACTTTCGCTGACAAGTCCACCAGACCACCAGCCTTTATCTCCAAGACTGTTAATCTTACCAATAAATGCTACATTGCGCATAGTAGCTTCATCTAACTTATTAACTGCACCAGTTACATCGTTATTTCCTGTTACTGAACCTACTACTTTGATATTCTCAAGTGTAGATTTCTTAAACATATTACCAATAGGGGCAACTTTATCAGCCCAAGGCATGTTAATATTTACATTACCCAAGTTAAAGTTTTTGAGTGTAGCACCCTCAGCCTCATTAAACAAAGGTCTTTCTAAGTTATGAATCGTGTACTGATGATTCTCTACACTTGATAGAGTACCTCTAAACTTAGCCATAACATAAGCTTTTACCTGCTGGTTTAACGTTAACTGCATTCAAATCTGCACCAAGTTTAAAAGTCACCGGTAGGATTTGCTTGCATATCTTTTTGCTAAATCATGGAAGTTGTAATAAACCTTATCCTCGGTAGCTCTTGGTTTTTCAAGATAATAAGTGTACGTATCTTTTAACTTACCGTCTTTATCACGTTGAACTAAGTCAGGTGCTTTTGCCGTTATCTTGTAAAGCTGCTTACCTTCCTCAATGACCTCTTCAATCTTATCAATTGCTAAACGAGTCACTTTGTTTTCTCTGGAGGTTACTTTTAAGTAATAGTTGTTAACATTACTTGGAAGAGAGGTTAAATGATTACTATCGCTTTCGACACCGCTTTCGTTTACTTGTACGAGACTGGTATTTGCAATATCTTTCAACTCAACTTTCTTTAAATCTAAGCGTAAAGGTTTATCTTCCAAAGTCGATACTTCTGCACCCTTACCTACATCATAAGTCATAGTGGTTGAAATCGTATAATCTTTGTAATAGTCTAAGTTCTCTAATACTTGAGATAAGTTATCGGTTTTTAAATCAAGCGTTTTTACAATTTTTCCACCTTCTTTGATAGTCGCTACAATGCGTGTAATTGTAGCATTGTCTTGATTTTCTAGATTGTAGTTAATTGTAGCAGACTTAGCTAAAACATCCTTAGATACAGTGGTCAGAGTCAAAACAGGAGCCGTTTTTTCTTTGGGCTTTTCTTTGGTACCTTTTACAAGAATTTCAGGCTTCATTTCTTTCAAAATAGTTACTGTTTCAACTGGGTCACTGATTTTTTTGCCATGTAACTCTTCATAGCTAGTAACAATTTGACGTTCGCCATCCTCACCAACTTGTTTAATAGAATCATCACCTATAAATTTGCTAGAATCAGATTCTTCTGTGATAGTTTTAGGAATAGTCTCTGTACGAATATCAGTATGTAAAGCAGGAAGCTCTTCTCTCTCTGGAGCAACGTCAGGAACTGTAGCTAGTGGATCGGTATACTCTGAGATTTCAATAACCGGCGGATCAATTAAGTTTCCTGTTTCATCTACTCCTGTTGTACCTACAGATTCCGTGTATTCTGACTTCTCGGACTTGGGTGCTTCGTCTGGAACTGTGCCTACCGGTTCAGTGTATGCTGGTTTTTCATGAACTTCTGGCTCACCTTTTTTTCAGTCACAACAGCTTCGGGTAATGCCGGTTGAACTTCCGGTTCGCCTTTGTCAGTCACAACAGCTTCGGGTAATGCCGGTTGAACTTCTGGTTTTCCTTTATCAGTCACAACAGCTTCGGGTAATGCTGGTTGAACTTCCGGTTCGCCTTTGTCAGTTACAACAGCTTCTGGTAAGGCTGGTTGAACTTCCGGTTCGCCTTTGTCAGTTACAACAGCTTCTGGTAATGCTGGTTGAACTTCCGGTTCGCCTTTGTCAGTCACAACAGCTTCGGGTAATGCCGGTTGAACTTCCGGTTCCACTTTATCAGTTACAACAGCTTCGGGTAACGCTGGTTGAACTTCCGGTTCACCTTTATCAGTTACAACAGCTTCGGGTAACGCTGGTTGAACTTCCGGTTCACCTTTATCAGTTACAACAGCTTCGGGTAATGCCGGTTGAACTTCCGGTTCGCCTTTGTCAATCACAACAGCTTCGGGTAACGCCGGTTGAACTTCCGGTTCGCCTTTGTCAGTCACAACAGCTTCGGGTAATGCCGGTTGAACTTCCGGCTCGCCTTTGTCAGTCACAATAGCTTCCGGCAACGCTGGTTGAACTTCAGGTTCTACAAGGTTTGTACCTATTGGTTGCGTATAGTCAGGCTTCTCATACTTAGGAGCATCGTCTGGGACTGTGCCTACTGGTGCAGTGTACTCTGGTTTCTCTGATTTAGGTGCTTCGTCAGGCACTGTACCCACTGGTTTAGTGTATTCTGGTTTCTCAGCTTTAGGTGCTTCGTCAGGCACTGTGCCAACTGGTTTAGTATATTCTGGTTTGTCTGCTTTAGGTGCTTCGTCAGGAACCATCCCCACAGGTTGAGTGTATCCTGGTTTTTCATGAACTTCGGGCTCAACCAGATTACCACCAACTGGTGCTGTATGTTCTGGTTTTTCTGCTTTAGGCGCTTCATTAGGGATACTTTGAATTTCAGATAATGGGACATTTTTTGTCCCCTCATCTTTATGTTGAATTTCTGAAATTGCTTCATCATTAAGTGGTAAGTATCCAATATAACGATATCCAGCAATTTGAACTACTCCTTCATGACTTGGAGCTTTCAAAGGATTGCTTATATCGAGAGCTTGCATACTAGAAAGACTAATCAGTCCGACAGTAGTAACTAAGAACAAACTACTAACTTTTTTTCTTTTTTTATGAACCAAAAAGAACTAAACTACCAATAGCTAATAGACCTAAAGCTGTAAGCACAGAAGTCGATGAACCTGTCGCAGGAAGAGCTTCCTGCTGATAAATAAGAGCATAAGTTGCTTCATTATCAGTAGGAATTCCTGCTTGAATCTTGCTTTAGTTCTTCCTTTGTCAGAGCGCTTTTTTTCAATGTAATGATAGGTAGAAGCATGAATGACTGACGGTGCAACCAAGATACTTCCGAGTAAAAACTGAACCAACAATCCCACAGATTTTTTTCGGATTGAAAACCGTTCTTTTTTTAAATAATGACAATCGTAATCACCTTCTTTAATTTTTATTTCCTAATAGTAAACACTATTTTTTTATTCTTAAAAAATTGAACTTCTAAAATCATCAGTTTGATTTAGATAGGCCTTAAACACTGCTCTCTTTAACTTATGAACTGCACTATCATATTCTGGATTATAGTTGTCCCAAGAATAACGATTCTCATCTGCATCCTTACGGACAGCTTCGTCCATTAATCGCTGCAGTTCTTCTACACTATGAATCGTCTTTCTTGCAAAACTTGCCCAAGATTTAGTTGGATCGTTGAAGGTAACCTTTTTCAAGTTTCTAAACTGATCCACCCGTTCTTGGTACATAGCTTTCTTGAAATCCGCCCAAGAAGAATACTTCCCTTCAAATACCTTTTTTCCAAAAACAAGATCATCTGTCACCAATCCTCGTTCTTTACCATAGAGATTGATGGTTTTACCGTTTTGTTTGGCAACTTCTTCGTATTGGTTTGAGATATAAGGTACCATTCCATCCTTAAAGCCTTTGGCAGCCAGAAGTTCATAAGCTATCCTACGTCCCATCAAATCACCCGGAGTTCCCTTACTGCTCAGAGCCGAATAGATTGGGGCAAAGAGTTTAATCGTATAGTAACCGTTTCTTTCATATTCCCCAGACTTATATTCACGAGCTGACAAGATATTATTTTTAATTAAACTATCAAAGGTAGTCAATTTTTTGGCATCTTCTTCTGTCAGATTTTTGTACTACGTTAGTAGCGTAAACCTCATTTCCATCTGCAGGATCTTTCACGTATTTATTCTCGATTTTTCTCAGGGCCGTCATTTTCTGATAAGCATCTAACTGTTTCACGATAGATTGCCCTTCGAGATATTCCAACATGTAAACGACATCAAACATATTGTGGACGTAGTTCTGAAGATCTGCTGCATTATTAAATCTTGTAGTTGGATCAAGCACTTGCAATCGCTGACCTTCTGTACTATCTGATGTTTTATGTTTCAAGATAGAGTTTATGGTAATGGTTGCATCACTTGGTTGGTCAGGAGCTTGCAATAAGCCTTTTGCGAAGAACTCTGGTCCTAAGCCACTTCTTCGACCATAGCCACCAAGGTAAATATCCTGATCTGAATCATGTGTCATCTCATGGGTATAGGTGATAGCTCCATCCTTATCTAACATACGATAGGACATATAGTAAACGCCATCTCCAGTTGCATAAGCACCATGATGATTGTGAACTACTTTATTCCCCACTGGACCAAAGAAATTCTTCATCGCCGGATTGGTACTATCAAACTTAGCCTCAACTGTGGCTTTTCCAGATGTTGTATCATCTCCAAACTTATAGGCATCATAAAGTAGAATTGTACGATAGAGTTTTTTTCACGTCCTTCTTTATCTAAAATGCGATACCAATAATCATAGTGATCTCGTTGACGTTTGGCTGTCTCACGCGCGTTTTCTTCAACAAAATCATTGAGATTCTTGCCTGCTTTGTGCTCACTATTGCGGTAACGATCATAAGCTCCAAATCCTAGACTAGACATGGTCGAGATGACAAAGACTGATTTCTCTGGCAAGGTTAGGAGCGGCAAGACCATATTGCGGTATTTCCATGTGGCACTACTAATGCGATCATAAACACCAATAGAATACTTGGTACCAACTAGTCCTTGCTTCGTTTTCACCTCTTCGATATTGGATTTTTCTTCGACAATGTAAGCCTTGGTCTGTGATTTAAACCAGTCATTATTGGTTTTGTCTGGTAGAAAGACTTTTCGGTAATTTTCCAACGTGCTAAACAAATCTGTCGTTCCATGATGGCTGGCAAGACTGATAGCATAAGTATCGACATTGTTTTTAGCAAGAAGATTGTTAAAGCCAGATTTACCTAACTCAATCAGAGTATCTAATGGTGAAGTATTTCCTTTACCAAAGAAGTCCGGATGATACATAACTAGGTCTTTGACATTCACTTGACCATAGCTAAAGTTATACCAACGTTCTAAATAAGTTAAACCGAGTAGTAAGGCTTCCTTATTGTTCTTGATTTTATCTACAAGATAGCCTCTGGTAACTGAGTTGTCACCAGCAAGTCCAGCATCTGCTGACAAGAGTTTTTTCAAACTGTTTGCCAAATTTTGTTTTGTTTTGACGAACTGGTCTTCCAGATAGAGCTCAGTTTGCTTGACATCTGGAGAAATTCCGAGTGTCTTTCTGATGGCATCCGACTTATAGTCAACCTTTTGTAAGTCAGGTACGACTTGCTTAATGATAGAGTCTTGGTCATACAAGAATTGATTTGGAGTGTAGAGGAGTCCTGTATCCCCTAAACTATATTCTGCTAGCTTGGCAAAATCAGTCTGGTACTTGAGATCGAGCTTCTCAGATGAATGGTCCTGATAGTGAAGCAAGAGTTTATTTGCAGTCTGTTTGTTAGAAACAATATCTGTGATTACTTGGTCATCCTTCATCATAACTGCGGACAAGAGTTCTTTTTGATATAAGAGACTGTTCTCCTTGACCAGGTTTCCGTATTTCACGATGGTCGCCTTGTTATAGAAAGGTAACAATTTTTCAATGTTCTTATAAACCAAAGCACGGTTAGCTTGATAATGCTTCACCTTAGAAAAAAATCACTTTCTTTACTACCACTTGTTGAAAGGGGCTCCACTGTTGGAGGAGTGAGAGGATTGATTTCTGCTTTTTTATTAGTCACTTCAGAAGCATCTAGCATTGTTCCTCTTTCTTCAAAGGATTCTTTGCTGACGACTTCATCCCTAACTAAGGTTACATTGTATACTCTGTTCGCCTTGCTGCTGAATGTGTCCTTCACCTTCATTCCATTGTAGTGGTAACCGGTAATAGCATTTCCGTTGGTTACATGGACATCACTGAGAACATTGGTCAAGCTTCCAGCATGCTGTTCCTCATTCGTCTTTCGATCCCACAAATATCCAGCCACACCCGCAACTCTACCAAAGTGCTTGACATTGTTGATATCACCTTCCGCATAACTGTTCTGTATATGCGCATCTTGGTCTACTAGACCTGCTAGCCCACCAACAGTCTGATCTGAACTATTGGTGTTGGATGAAATGGCTACTGTCGCTTTTGATTTAGTCAGTGAAGCTTTGTTTCCTGTCAAATGACCGACCAGACCACCGATATTATAGGCAGCAGTTGTTTCATAGGTATTGACAATTCTTCCCTTGAAACTACTCTCTGTGATGCTTGATTGGTCTGCCTTAGCAAGCAATCCACCGATACCACGTTCTCCAGCCAGAACACCATCGATATGAACTTGTTTTAATCTTTTGTGTTATTCTGAGCTTCATTTGCCAGTGAAGCAATATCATTTTTTTCCCTGAAATAGTAACATTTTTTTAGGCTCAGTTTTTTTCTACTGTAGCACCACTCAAGTTTTCAAACAGAGGTTTTTTCAAGTTATAGATAGCATACTTCTTACCATCTTTTTCACCAATCAACTGACCAGTAAAGGTGCCCTTGATATAGGATCTTTCATCAGGACCAAGCTCCACTTCGTTAGCATTCAGGCTGGCCGCTAAATGATAGGTTCCAGAGGGATTTTGGTTTATAGCTTTGACCAGATTACTAAAAGGAAGTAAAGTTTGTCTTTTTCCTCTTTAGACTTCTTATCGAGGTAGAAGGTGAAATGGTCGACATATTTATTGTTCTGCTCTTGCTGGAGTTTCTCAGCCTTAGCTGTAATTTTGTAAACTGGCTGACCATTTCTTTCCTCTTCAGTTATTGAGGAGACTGGCAGATAGACATCTTTAAATGCCGAAGATTTTACCTTGACAAAGTAATTATCCGTATTCTTTGGAATTCCATCCAATGAGATATGTTGTTTATAAGTCCCATTCGTCTGGCTGTACAACTCAATATCCGAAACATTTCTTAATTCGAGTGTTTTTTCTGGATCCTGCTCTTTCGTTTTTTCAGTCGGAATATCTGGCTTTACTTGATCAATATCACCAGTGTATTCTGGAAGTGGGGCTACCTGTTCAGGCTCACCTTTGTCAGTTACAACAGCTTCTGGCAACGCTGGGTGAACCTCTGGTTCGCCTTTGTCGGTTACGACAGCCTCTGGTAACTCTGATTGGACTGCAGGTTCACCTTTGTCAGTTACAACAGCTTCTGGTAAGGCGGGTTGGACTGCAGGTTCGCCTTTATCAGTTACTACTGCTTCTGGCAATTCAGGTTGGACTGCAGGTTCGCCTTTATCAGTAACAACTGCTTCTGGCAATTCAGGTTGAACTTCAGGCTCACCTTTATCGGTTACAACCGCTTCTGGCAATTCAGGTTGAACTTCAGGCTCACCCTTATCAGTCACGACTGCTTCTGGTAACGCAGGTTGAACTTCCGATACGCCTTTATCACTTACAACAGCCTCTGGCAAGGCGGGTTGGACTGTAGGCTCACCTTTATCGGTTACAACTGCTTCTGGTAACTCTGGCTGGATCGCAGGCTCACCTTTGTCACTGACTACAGCTTCTGGCAACTCTGATTGGACTGCTGGTTTACCTTTGTCTGTTATAACTGCTTCTGGCAATTCAGGTTGAACTTCCGGCTCACCTTTATCGGTTACAACCGCTTCTGGCAATTCAGGTTGAACTTCAGGCTCACCCTTATCAGTCACGACTGCTTCTGGTAACGCAGGTTGAACTTCCGATACGCCTTTATCACTTACAACAGCCTCTGGCAAGGCGGGTTGGACTGTAGGCTCACCTTTATCGGTTACAACTGCTTCTGGTAACTCTGGCTGGATCGCAGGCTCACCTTTGTCACTGACTACAGCTTCTGGCAACTCTGATTGGACTGCTGGTTTCCCTTTGTCAGTTACAACCGCTTCTGGCAATTCAGGTTGAACTTCCGGCTCGCCTTTGGCGCTAACTACAGCTCCTGGCAACTCTGATTGGACTGCTGGTTCACCTTTGTCAGCTACAACCGCTTCTGGCAACTCTGATTGGACTTCTGGTGTGCCTTTGTTACTGACTACCGCTTCTGGTAACTCTGGCTGGATCGCAGGCTCACCCTTGTCGGTTACCAGAGTTCCAGCTTGTACATCCTTATGTTCTGCTAATTGTGATTGAGAATTTGAAGATCGTTTCTCTTCTTTTCTTGGATTGGTTAATTCTGCAGAGAGAGGTTTTTCAACTACTTGAACTTCTGTCGGCTTAGTTGAAGAAACAGGTGTTTGTTCCTGAATAGCTTGTACTGTTGATGGATTCTCGACAAAATTTGGTGTAACACTATAATCCACATTTTGTTGTTTTTGTAGGAGTGGCTGCTGATTTTTTTCTTGATTATTTACTTTAGACTCAGAAGTTATGTTTCCCTCTTTGATATATCCAACATATCTGTAACCTGAAATATCTTTTAGGAAGAGGTAATTTTTTTCTCCAAAGGTCAGTTCATAGTCAGTATTGTAATTTATCAAAAGATTATTTTTCTAAAGCATGAGCTGAAACTAAGACACCATTTCCTATCCCTGCAACCAATGCTAAAATGTAATACTGTTTTTATTCTTAACCTTTTTCTTGGAGACGGCAAAAATTAAAATCCCCAGAGCCGCTAAGCTAGCACCAGTAACTAGGGTTTGCATATCATTCTTACTTCCAGTATTTGGTAAGTCTCCCAGTTGATTTTGGGAATTTAATTTATAAACAAGATAATAAGTCTCATCATCATTCTCCATGTATGTAGGAATGTCATAGACAAGCTGCTTCTTTTCTTCTGATGATAGCTCTGACTCTGTCACATATTTATAGTGAACACCTTTAGTCTCTTGAGCCTCTACAGATGAGATACCTAATACAGACATAAAAAAATAAACTTGAAATCGTTGCAGAGACAAGTCCTACTGATAATTTTCTAAATGAAAAACGCTGTTGTTTTTTTCACCAAAAGTACTTTTTCCATGATTCCTCCTTGAAATAAAATTTTTAAAAAAATATGCAAGCTAAACTTTATTATATTAGCCTGTTATCTTATAAAAAGGTAACACACTTTGATTATACTCTTAATTTACCAAAAAGTCTTAAAATTGAGATGCGCTTTTCATACTTTGTTTTATATATAAAATACGAATGAACAGGGTTTGAATTTCTTATATTCTTTTTGGATAAAAAAATAGGCTCTCCGAAAACTCGGAAAGCCTTATTTAATGCTACTTCTAGCTTCCTAGCCTTTACATTTCAAGGCTCGGGATAAAAAGGTTCACTGGACCTTTTTATTTTGCGATTGGGTAAACAGAAACTTGTTTTTTTATCGCGACCTTTACGTTCAAAGCGTACTACGCCTTCAACTTTAGCGAATAAAGTATCGTCTCCACCACGTCCAACGTTTACACCTGGATAGATGTGTGTACCACGTTGACGGTAAAGGATTGATCCACCTGTTACAGTTTGTCCGTCAGCTGCTTTTAGCTCCAAGACGTTTTAGCTTGTGAATCACGTCCGTTTGATGTAGAACCTCCACCTTTTTTGTGGGCGAAAAGTTGCAAGTTGTTAAGAGTCATTTTTAACATAATGTTTTCCTCCGTGTTAGTTTTCTGTGATAACTCTGGTTTGGACGAACTCTGAAGAGTCCTCCGATAAGTTTGCCATACCTAAGAAAAAAATGATTCAAAAAAATAACTGAGTCATTTCTCTCTGATGTGAAGGAAGATCTCTGGGAATTTCAACCATAAGATAGCCACCTTCATCTTCGTTTAATTTTTAAGATTGGTTCATAGCCTGCAAATTTCTCAATGGAATTGAGAAAGTTAATGGCAAGCGTAGAAACCGATGCACACACGACATCAAAGCCGTATTCGCCACTCTCGGCGTGTCCAGTAATTTCCGCACTCCTCAGCTCGCCATCTTCGGCTCTCTCAAAGACTGCTTGTATCATGTGTTCTCCTTAAAATTAAGCGTTGATTGCGTTGATGACAACTTTTTGTATATGGTTGACGGTGACCTTGTTTACGATGGCTACCTTTTTAGGTTTGTACTTGTAAGTAACAACTTTCTTTTTGTTTTTCCTTGTTTTTCAACAGTTCCAACTACAGTAGCTCCAGCAACAAGTGGAGTTCCGACAACAGTGTTTTCACCACCAACAAGAACAACTTCGTTAAAAGTAACTTCTTGACCAGCTTCAACGTTCAATTTTTCAACGTAGATTGCTTGACCAACTTCAACTTTAACTTGTTTTTCCGCCAGTTTTGATAATTGCGTATGTGCTCATTATGCACCTCCTATGATTTTTTTGGGGTTCCCCCGTATTTTTTTGTGAAGACTCGCCTAGCATCGTGGGACGAACCACTTACACTTGAAAAATCAAGCAACGATGTTCGTGCGGTTGCACAGGATTGTGCATAGTCAACTCTTCAAGTATAGCATGATTCCTAATTTTTGACAAGTATTAATCATCGAATTTAAACTTTTTTTCTCCAACTTTTTTTCCTCCAAGATGCAAAAAGCATACTTAGATAAAAAATACTCATCATGATTGGAATCCCTAAAATTGTTTTTTCTTCATAAAAAATACTCAGATAAGCTGATACAACAACTCCGAGAACAAAAGCTAGATAGTAGACTGACAAAGATAAGACCTTCTCGTAAAAAAGGAGTATGTTTTGTGCGAACATATTCCCCAAATGCTAACATGGTTCGTTTAATATTTCCCGTCATAAAAGCATTGTTATATGCGATTCCTGAAACTTCTCCAAATGCTGTTGTTACAAGTCCCATACAAAATGCTAACGGTGGTACTATGTATATATTATCAACCGTCAAGGGAACAAATCCGATAATCAAAGATAAAATTGCTAGTGGAAGAAGGGATAGAATTGGTTTTCTTACAATCCGTAACTTTTCTTTATAGACTGTCAAGAGGAAAACACCTACCATAAAGGAAATCAAGGTCATTACCTTGGCACTGGCATCTGAAACATTGTCTTGAATGAGACCAACGGAAAGGAAAACGACATTCCCCGTTTGACCTGCAACTAGAGTATTCCCACGTATGATAAAGGTATAGGCATCTACATAGCCCGCACAAAAAGTCAAAAAAAGCGCCAATCTTTTTGAATGACGAGAAATTTTTCTCATAGGTAATAATCTCATACTACACTCCTATTTTTTCTGAATCTATTGTACCATTTTTTGATGAAAATTCGAAGTATCAAATAAAAGAATTGTCTCCCTTTGGCTAGTTTAGTCTATCTGTGATATAATGAAAGCAGCCATTACTTGTAGAAAAGGAGATTTCATGCTAAAACTTGGTATTATCGGTACTGGTGCAATCAGTCACCACTTTATAGAAGCTGCTCATACTAGTCAGGAATTCCAGTTGGTCGCTGTTTATTCAAGAAAACTTACGACTGCCCAGCAATTTACTAGTTCTTATCAAAATGTTAGTCTATTTGATAATTTAGAGGATTTCTTCCAGTCTGAATTTGATGTTGTCTATATCGCAAGTCCCAATTCTCTGCATTATAGTCAGTCTAAAAAGGCCTTATCTGCTGGTAAACATGTTATCCTTGAAAAACCAGCTGTGACTCACCCCCAAGAATGGCAAGAGTTAATTCAAATAGCTCAGGAGCATCACCGTTTTATCTTTGAAGCAGCCCGTAACTATCATGAGGAAGCCTTCACAACTATTGAAAACTTTTTAGTAGATAAGGAGGTTTTAGGTGCAGACCTCAACTATGCCAAGTATTCTTCTAAGATGTCAGACCTTCTTTCTGGAAACACGCCGAATGTATTTTCAGACCGTTTTGCTGGTGGGGCTCTCATGGACTTAGGTATTTATCCAATCTATGCAGCGGTGCGCTTATTTGGAAAGGCACTTGATGCGACCTATCAAGCTCAACAACTTGACAACGCTATTGATCTAAACGGAGATGGTATCTTATCTTATCCCGGTTATCAAGTTCATATCAAAGCTGGTAAAAACATTACTTCTAATCTGCATTGTGAAATATATACAACAGATGGAACCTTGACACTCAATACCATTGAGCATGTTTGCTCAGCTATTTTTACAGATCATCAAGGTAATGAAACACATCTACCTATTCAGCAAGCACCTCACACCATGACTGAGGAGGTCGCTGCTTTTGCTAACATGATCAAGCAGCCAAACCTAGAACTTTACCAAGCTTGGTTGGATGATGCAACACACGTCCATCAGCTACTCTACACCATGCGCCAGACTGCTGGCATTAGATTTGAGGCAGAAAAATGAAAACCAAACTACCTAAAGAATGGCAAGAGCTAACCGAACAACTCGGCTTTCAAGAATTCACCCCCATTCAAACTCAGCTTTTTGATCCGATTTTAGACGGTCAAACCCTTCTTGGAGTCAGTCCAACTGGAACAGGAAAGACTTTGGCCTATCTCCTACCTAGTCTTCTCAAACTGCAAAAGAAAAAAGCCCAACAACTATTGATTTTAGCGCCAAATACTGAACTGGCTGGTCAGATTTTTGAGGTAACCAAAACGTGGGGGGAAGCTATTGGCTTGACTGCTCAGCTCTTCCTTTCTGGTTCGAGTCAGAAACGCCAAATTGAACGACTAAAAAAAGGACCAGAAATTTTGATCGGAACTCCCGGTCGTATCTTCGAACTGATCAAATTGAAAAAAATCAAGATGATGAATGTGGAGACTATCATACTTGATGAGTTTGACCAGTTGCTAGATGATTCTCAAATCCACTTTGTAGAAAAGATTACTCACTACGCACCTCGCGACCACCAACTCATCTATATGAGTGCCACTACCAAGTTTGACCAAGATAAGATTGCGCCTAACACGCGCACTATCGACCTCTCTGATCAAAAGTTGGACAACATTCAACACTTCTACATGCAAGTAGATCAACGTCATCGAGTAGATATGCTTAGAAAACTGGCACATGTCGAAGACTTCCGTGGACTGGTATTCTTCAATAACTTGTCAGACCTTGGAAGCGCCGAGGAAAAAAATTGCAGTATCGTGATGTTTTTAGCTGTTTCACTAGCTAGCGATGTCAACGTCAAATTTAGAAAAGTTATCTTAGAAAAATTCAAAGATAATCAGCTAACACTACTTCTTGCGACAGACCTTCTAGCTCGTGGTATCGACATTGATAGCCTGGAATGTGTGCTCAACTTTGACGTCCCTAGAGATATTGAAACCTATACTCACCGTGCTGGACGTACAGGTCGTATGGGTAAAGAGGGATATGTTATTACCCTTGTTACACATCCAGAAGATCTTAAAAAACTTAAGAAATTTGCAAGTGTACGTGAAATCGTCTTAAAAAATCAGGAACTATATATCAAATAGAGGCTGGGATAAAAATTCCAACCTCATTTTTTTTAGCAAAAAAATTTGACCTGCTAGCTGATTTGGAACTAGGAAATCGAGACTTTGTCTATCGATTTCTCCTCCACCGACTTTCTTATCCCCAAGTAATTTCTAAGCGATAGTCCGCAAATGGATTTCCTTCTTTGTTTTGTAGTTGATAGGCTAGTTCAATCTTTTGTTGTTCGACTTGATAATGGCTTGTTTGGATGATAAACTCCTGTATCCCCATTGGTGTAGGAATATAGGCTAAACTATCAGCTTCCTTCAGAAAACGCATGATGGTCTTAGGGTTGGAAAATCGAGACATCACCAACTCTGTATCATTAAACTTGAGTACCACTTTTTCCTTCTCTTCATTGTAAAAAAGGAGATAGGAAAAATCACCTTTCTCACGTAACTCAACGTCATAAAGTTGGTCGATCACTTCCAATTGTTCATCAAATTGGATGGTATTTCTCATTCGAATCTTCACTTCAAGTCCTCTTTCTTCACTCTTATCCTACTATTTTACCAAAAACTGTAGCTTTTTGCTATAATGGTTTTATGAATGAAAAAGTATTTCGTGACCCTGTTCACAACTATATCCACGTTAACAATCAAGTCATTTACGACTTAATCAATACCAAAGAATTTCAACGACTTCGTCGAATCAAGCAGCTCGGAACATCCAGTTATACCTTTCACGGTGGAGAACATAGTCGTTTCTCTCACTGTCTGGGAGTTTACGAGATTGCACGACGCATCACCGAGATTTTTGAGGAAAAGTATCCTAAAGAATGGGATCCTTCGGAGTCCCTCCTAACCATGACTGCAGCTCTCCTTCATGACTTAGGACATGGTGCCTACTCGCATACCTTTGAAAATCTCTTTGATACCGATCATGAGGCTATTACGCAGGAAATTATCCAAAGCCCTGAAACAGAGATTCACCAGGTTCTTTTACAGGTAGCTCCAGATTTCCCAGAAAAGGTAGCTAGCGTTATAGACCACACTTATCCAAATAAGCAGGTGGTTCAATTGATTTCGAGTCAAATCGATGCAGACCGCATGGACTATCTCTTACGTGACTCCTATTTTACAGGGGCTTCTTATGGGGAATTTGACCTAACACGTATCTTACGAGTTATTCGCCCTATCGAAAACGGAATTGCTTTCCAACGAAACGGGATGCATGCCATCGAAGACTATGTTCTTAGTCGCTATCAAATGTATATGCAGGTATATTTCCATCCAGCAACACGTGCTATGGAAGTACTTCTGCAGAATCTTTTGAAACGTGCTAAAGAACTTTATCCAGAAAACAAGGACTTCTTTATACTTACATCCCCACATCTACTGCCATTTTTCGAAAAAAATGTTAGCTTAGCTGACTATCTATCTTTGGATGACGGAGTTATGAATACCTATTTCCAACTATGGATGACTAGTCCTGATAAGATTTTAGCTGATTTGTCACAACGTTTTGTCAATCGCAAGGTTTTTAAATCTATCACCTTTTCACAAGAAGATCAAGAACAGCTTGCATCTATGAGAAAACTGGTTGAAGACATCGGCTTTGACCCTGACTATTACACAGCTATCCATAAGAACTTTGACCTCCCTTATGATATCTATCGCCCTGAATCAGAAAACCCACGGACACAGATTGAGATTATACAAAAAAATGGAGAACTAGCAGAACTCTCTAGCCTGTCTCCTATCGTTCAATCCCTTGCTGGCAGTCGCCACGGAGATAATCGTTTTTATTTTCCAAAAGAAATGTTAGACCAAAACAGCATCTTCGCAAGCATCACCCAGCAATTTTTACACTTAATTGAAAATGATCATTTTACACCAAATAAAAACTAAAAGAGGAACTATATGAGTATTAAACTAATCGCTGTCGATATCGACGGAACCCTTGTCAACAGTAAGAAGGAAATCACTCCTGAAGTATTTGCCGCTATTCAAGATGCCAAACAAGCTGGTGTCAAAGTTATGATTGCAACTGGACGTCCTATCGCAGGAGTTGCCAAACTTCTAGATGACTTGAAATTAAGAGATGAAGGGGACTACGTTGTTACCTTCAACGGTGCCCTTGTTCAAGAAACTGCTACTGGCCATGAGATTATCAGCGAATCCTTGACTTATGAAGATTATTTAGATATGGAATTCCTCAGTCGCAAACTTGGCGTCCACATGCATGCCATTACCAAGGACGGTATCTACACTGCCAATCGCAATATCGGAAAATACACAGTGCACGAATCAACCCTCGTCAGCATGCCCATCTTCTACCGTACACCTGAAGAAATGGCTGATAAGGAAATCGTCAAGTGTATGTTTATCGATGAACCGGAAATTCTCGATGCTGCTATTGAAAAGATTCCAGCAGAATTTTACGACCGCTACTCTATCAACAAATCTGCTCCTTTCTACCTCGAACTTCTCAAAAAGGGTGTAGACAAGGGTTCAGCTATCACTCACTTAGCTGAGAAACTCGGTTTGAACAAGGATGAAACTATGGCTATCGGTGACGAGGAAAATGACCGTGCCATGCTTGAAGTTGTTGGTAACCCCGTTGTTATGGAAAAATGGAAATCCAGAACTCAAAAAAATCGCCAAATATATCACTAAAACAAATGACGAATCTGGCGTTGCCCATGCCATCCGTACATGGGTACTGTAAAATAATTTGAATATAGAAAAAGCACTCCAGAAGTTAGAGATACTGTACTGACCCCAAAAGTTAGACAGAAAAAATCTTACTTTTGGGGTGCAGTTTAAAATTCAGTATTTTTGGTTTCTAGTTCTATCCCCTCAATAATTATTAAATCTGAATTAGATAGTACATTATGTAAAACCTTTTTCAATTTTTTATTTTACTACGAATTAATATTATTTTTCAAGTGATAATTGATCCACTAATCTTCCTTTATAAATATTGCAGTTCTTTTCTTAGTTAGCTTTTTTTCATAACTCTTTATAAGAATAACCAATAAACTACTTAGTAATCCCAAAATAACTAGACTTAATCTCGGGTTTAAAAGCCAATTAAAATAAGCGGCCAATATCCCTCCAAAAGGTGCAAAAATGGTAGCTATTACAAAAAGAACTTGAAAGTATCTTTCCAATATTATACACAGTACTTTCTTGTTGCTGTATTGTTGTAATTGAGACAGAAGCTATTGTAATTAGTCCACTCAAAATTGAATAACAAATTCCAAAAAATATCCAATTTTCTACCATCCCACTTGCCATAATGACAAGTGGGATGGTTGCCATTGATATATTCATCAAGATAAAGGCATCCTTCTTATTCAAAAAAGTAGAAAGAAGGGTTACTGCTATCAAACTACCAAATCCAGCAATTGAGTATACAATTCCAACAAGACTATTTGATAACTTTAATTGATCCTGTAAATAAAAAAATAATCGTTGCATTGAAACCCTAGCATAGCGATATTCACAACAATAGTAAAGAGTAAAGAAATCCTCAATTTAATATTTGTAAAGTTCTCTTTAAAAACCTACAAAAAAATTTCTTTTTATATCATCATTACCATTCTCCTTGTGTTCTTGATCTGGAATATATGAAATTAGGATTGAAAGAAATAATAACAAGAAAGAAGCACTATTAATAAAAATGCTATTAATATTAAACTTTAACATTAGTAGCCCTGCTAGAGCTGGAGAAATTAATTTTGAAATAGTTCGAACACCTTGAAACTGAGAATTATATTTTTGCAATTCTTCCTTCTCAAATAAAGGCAGGAGTAATGACTGAGAATCCTGTTTGAAAAAGTGTCGAAAATAAAGGTATCAAAAATGCAATAACATAGTAAAAAAATATAGAAACTGAATATTTAGATAATATCGGTATTACACTACATAATAATGCAGGTATTAATGTAGACCATAATAGTATTTTTTTCTTATTGAAATTATCTAATAAGTAACCCATAACAAATCCCAAGAAGAATTGAGGTAGCAATTCAATAATCACCATTCCTCCCATTGCAAAAGACGAATGAAATTCTTGGTAAATTAAGATTGGAAAAGCAATTTTCTGAAATCTATCTCCAATATTTGATATAAATTCACCAAAAGTTATTGTATAAAACGTTTTCTTGTTAATATCCAAAATGTCCCTTCTTTCTAGTTAAACCACGATGAATATCACTTTTTATTAAATCGGTAAGACTTATTCCAAACCTCTTTGCAAGAGTTGGTACCGCACTATTTTCACTTAAACCATACATAGTTACTAACTCAATGAAATATACATCCTCGCCAGATACTCTAAAAATTAAGATAACAAGTACCATCTATTTCATAATAATCCAAAAATAAGTGTTTAGTTATAACTAAACACTTACCTGTACAGGTAAGATTCAACCTCCGACTATAATGATAATATCCATAATCAATAACAATATTCATGTAAATTTTTAAAAAGTTTTTTTCATACTGAACCTCCCTTTTATTTTTTTATTTATTGTATAATAAATAAAAAAACCTTTGAAATTTTGTTGGGAAAATGGGAAATATGAAATCAAAACTTGGTATAACACTCAGAAAAAAATTCGAAAAGGAAAGCAAATCAGTTTATGTTCAATTGCTGATAGTAATTTATCTAAATCTCAAATCTCTAGATTTGAACGGGGAGAATCAGAAATCTCTTGTATTCGACTAATCAATATTTTTAGATAAATTACATATAACTTTTGGATGAATTTATTATTCTTCATGTTAATAATTCTACTAGTAGTGTTATGAATAACTTCAATATCTTTTAAAGCTTTTTGTTAGATTTATAATTTCAACTATAGCCATCTCTACTCCTTAGTTTCCAGCAAAAAATTATGCTTAATTCTTATTGTTTTTGTAAGAAATCAGCGAACCCAATACTATTCCATTCAACAATCCTAAAGAAATACCATATTCAACTGGAAAATCTAAAAAAATAGCAAACACTATTCCAATCATCACCCCTAGTAAGGCTGCTGTTAAAATTACATATTCATTTTCTTTCTTCATTTTTCTTTACACCTAATTTCCTTTTTGTATATAAGCTGTAGTACTCTCCACCAAGAGCCATTAAGTACTTATGATTTCCTGACTCAACAATCTTACAACCTTTCATTACAAAAATAATGTCCGCATCATTAATCGTTGACAATCTATGAGCTACAATTATTTGAGTACAGCCCTGACTTTTTATATACTTTGTTATTCTTTCCTCATTAATAGTGTCTAATGCACTAGTTGCTTCATCTAAAATTACAATACTAGGATTATTTATTAATGCACGTGCCAGTGCTATCCGTTGTCTTTGACCACCTGAAATATTTGAACCCAAATCTGAGATGATAGTGTTAAATTTCATCGGCATAGCCATGATTTCATCATAGATTTGAACTGCTTTTACTAACTTCCCTTTATCTTTTGTGAAGTAACTTCGTGCTTTAAAGTTATATTGTCAAGAATACTTCTGTTCAATAAAAATGAATCTTGTGGAACTACTCCTAAATTTTGACTTAATATTTTTTTATCTATTTGATTAATATTTACACCACCAAATAAAACTTTTCCTGTATCAATCTTATATAATCCTGATGGTATTTTTGATAACGTACTTTTTCCTGACCTCGGTTGACCGACTAGTGCAATTCTCTGTCCTGACCCAATAGTCAAATTTAAATTTTCTATTACAGGAGCTGAGTTTTTGGAATAAGAGAAAGATAGGTCCTTAATATCTATTCTACTTCAAACGTTTCTAAACTATACTCCGGAAAATAATTTAACCAATAATTAACCATACTATCTTTCATCGTATCCTCCAACCAGTACTAAGTCTTTAGATGATATCTAAAGACTTAGGTGTACACCTAAACATTTTATCCACCGACAATAATAATATCCATTACCAACAATAAAAATTAGGGAATTTTTTTAAAATTTTCTTCATATTTAGACTTCCTTTCAGTTTTTTTATTTATTGTACAATAAATAAGAATCATTTACTTTTTTGTTGGGAAAATGGGAAAAATTATGAAATCAAAAACTTGGTATAACACTCAGAAAAATTCGAAAAGGAAAGCAAATCAGTTTATGTTCAATTGCTGATAGTAATTTATCTAAATCTCAAATCTCTAGATTTGAACGGGGAGAATCAGAAATCTCTTGTATTCGACTAATCAATATTTTAGATAAATTACATATAACTTTGGATGAATTTATTATTCTTCATGACAATAATTCTACTAAAACTGGATCATTCGCTAACTTGGTGCAATATATTCGAAAAAACTACTCCTCAAAAAATTTTGCTAGTATTATTGAATTACTATCAAACTCTTCAAGTTATAACTTGGGTCCTTATGAAAAGACAATGGTAAAATCGATTCTCTATACAACAAATAAAAATTTTCTCCCCTCGGACGAGGAGTTATTACAGCTAACAGATTATCTTTTTAAAGTTGAAAACTGGGGTTACTATGAAATTATCCTATTAGGTAACTGTGTAAGAACAATTAATTATAACTCCTACTTCCTATTAACTATAGAAATGTTAAAAAATTATATCTATTCAACATTAAATAAGACAAATAAACGGCTTGTTACACAATTGGCAATCAATTGCCTAATTGTTAGTATTGATAAAGAAGAATTTCAAAATTGTAGTTTTCTAATCAAAGAAATAAAAAAATTACTAAATAATGAATTAAACTATTATGAACAAACCGTCTTCTTATATACATGTGGATACTTTGAATTTAAGTGCAATCCTGCGAACGGAATCGAAAAGATGAAACAAGCACTTCAGGTATTTGAAATTCTAGGAGAACATAATATAAAAGCACAGTACCAAGAGCACTATGACAAATATATTAATCAATAACATAAAGATAGTTAATCTTTAACCACCATAGGATTAGTTCTTGTTATTCCAATAGTATTTCTATACTAAATTTTTTTATCAAAAATCCTTATCATTCAGTACTTTTACAAACATTTCTAGCTTTTTACCAATCCCCTCATACTCATAAAGATAATGACCTAGCTCCTCTTGAAACACTCTTATTTCTTCGGTTACTTGTTCGACTGTAATTGATTCTGGCAAATTTAATTTTAAAAAGTCATATCTTGCAAGCTTTCGACTGCTCACATCTTCACTCTTCAAAGTGATAAGCACTTCCGCCATCTTATTTAAGTTGGCGATTTTTTCATTAATTTGATTTAGTTTTATATCTATCTCTGCTATTTCTTTTACTAACTCGTCTTTAATGTCTTGGTATTTCTTATCTGCTTCAGTTAATTCAATGAAGAGGTTAATATCAATAATCTTTTCCTGTAGACTCTTAACTGTAGGTCTTCTGTATGGTATTACTCGACTATCGTTGGTTAGCTGCCTTATCAAGGTTCGTCCTTTGACATACTGATTCTTATCCGAATGTTCTTTGTTATATACAAAGTATGAGGTTGTCTCACGTATAAAGATTTTATATTTTGTTTGATTCTCTTCTTCCAGAATATCTAATTGATAATTGGGAATCATGACCACCCGTCAAACGGGTGGTTTGTCCCAGAGCTATAAGCCCAAACTACCAGCCAGCGCCTAAAGACGCTGGCTTTCATATTGTTCAATCCTTATTGCTCTTGACTCGTCACTTGCCTCTTAAAGAGGCTTTAGTATTACTTACCACTATCCCTAAAGAGGTCCTCATACTCTTTTACACTTAATTTATCTAGTGCTATATCATGCTTTACTCGTTCTCAAATTTTCATACTCGTGAAGAAATCATCCACTGGATAATTTCTTTAATCTTGGATATATTTCTTAATCGTGGCTTCATTGAGCACCACCGTACTCACATAATAACCTTCCGCCCAGAAATGCCGATTCCCAAACTTGTACTTGAGATTGGCGTGTTTGTCAAACATCATGAGTGCACTTTTTACCTTTTTAGATAACCCATGAAACTCGAAACACTTATCTTTGGTGGAATACTTACTAACATATGTACATGGTCTGGCATTAAGTGACCCTCGATAATTTCAACTCCTTTATAACTACACAAGCGATGAAATATTTCGCCTAAACTACTTCGATATTGATTATAGATAACTTTTCGTCTATACTTAGGGGTGAACACAAATGTGATACTTAAAATGCCACTTTGTGTGCGATAAACTATGAGCCTTTTTGTGCCATATTTTTTTCTCCTTTCGCTTTACAATTGGCTTGAACACCTTTATTGTATCGTGTTTGGAGTTTTTGGGTATAACCTATCGATACGCACCCACATAGTGGGTGTTTTTTTCGTCTCGCACCTATCGGAGTGAGACGAACTGAAAGCTCATATAATAAAAAAAGACCGATTCAAAAATCATTAGAGAATACAATTCTAAAATTGAAATTTTTTTCGTGCTAATTCTATGAAAATCTTGATTTTCTAATAAATTTGTACTTATTTCCTTCAAACCTATACTAATCCCCCATTGTTTCAAGTTTGTAATTAAATCAAAAAAAGTATTAGATATGATTTCAAAAAAATCAGTGTTTTTAAGCTCTCGTTGACCAATATCATAGTTTGCTATTTAATTTTAACTAAAAAAATCATTATACAAATCAATCTACTAAAGATGAATTTATGGTATACTAATGATAATAAATAGTTATCGGTAGGAGAGAGATATTTTTGGATAGAAAAAGTTTTTATTACAAAAAAATAAGTGACTCTTTTTAATGATGGAGAATTATCATTATTTTTTTAGGTGCAGGAAGTAGTTTAGATGCACATTTTTCCAACTTGGAAAGAACTTCTAACCCCATGTGCCGAAAAAAATTAGGACTCGATATTAGTAGTATCACAGACTATTTTCAACTTGCTCAATATTTTTATTAATGAGTATAGTGAGCGAGAATTATATTCACTAATAAATCATAAAATTAACAAATTTGATTATGAAAGCGAACTAATGAAAATAATTGTCCAAATTGGTTTCAAAATCAATTTGGACAACTAATTTTGATAAAGTAATAGAGAAGAATTTTTGAGTATCAAAAAAATAAATATTAATAGTATTCATGATGAACAAGACTTAGGATCTGTTAGTTTGAAAAAAATAGAGTAAATATATTCAAGCTTAACGGAGATATAGGTAGTATTTCAAAAATTGTTATTTCAAAAATCTGATATTGAAAACTATTACCTTAATCATGAGTTATTTTTTTAAGTTTTTTTCAAAGAGAGTTAGTTACTAATACTTTTTATTTATTGGTTATAGTTTTACTGATGATATCGTTCTAAAAATCTATTCAAAAGCTACATAGTTACATAGGTAAGAATAATAAAGCATTCTATACAATTATGATAGATAAGCCTGGGGATAAAAAAATTTTTCATCTTTTTATAGATGATTTAGGAAAAAGGTACAACATAAAAAGTTTTATTGGTCCAAACTCCCGAAGACATTAAAGAAATTTTTGAGGGAAATAAAAGAAAAACAATTAGTAAAAAAATATTTATATCTCAGGTAGTTTAGATGATGCACTAGAGGAGACTAGAGCCTATAACCTTTCGAAATCTTTTAGTCGAAAAAAACTAATTGACGGAGGATACAATATAGTTACTGGATTTGGAAAAGAACATTGGCTATTATATTTCAGGTTCCAGCATACAAAAACTTTACTCAATTAATGAGGCTAATATTGAAAAACGTTTAATTATGCGACCATTCGCTCACGATATGAGTTTAGATGAGGATACGTCTTATAGACGAAATCTGATATCGGATACAAAGTTTACCATTGTTATGTATGGTCAGGCAATCAATAGTAAAGGTGACATTGTCACTTCTAGGGGTGTTTGGGAAGAAATTAAAATTTCGAAAGAACAAGGAAATTATATCATTCCAATTGCTAGCACTGGATTTGCTGCAGCAGAGTTAGGGGAGAAAATAAAATCAAGTATAACTGAATACCCTTATTTAGAAAAATTATATTGAGAAATTATGTTCGGAAAATAGTCCAGACAAACTAGCGGAGTTAGTATTACATATTATTGAAGAAATATCCTTCAATTTTATTGATTAATACCAATATAATTGATTCCATACAAAGCTATTTCTTTTTAAAGTTGGTTGAATATTAAATTTAACTTTATTAAAAAAATGAAGCTACTACTATAATATAAAAATATTATCATTAATATTGTATTTTTCTAAACAATATAAAACCAATGTATACAGCATTGTAATTCTAGTGCTAAAACAATTTTTATCAATATAATTATATTTATCAATAATAATATTGATAAATTTATCTGTTGTTATATTTTTCTAAAGTCAGTAGATTTTTATTTCTACTGACTTTAATTGTTCGTATAGTAAACGTTTTTAGTATATCAATTGATAAATCATAGGTTCCGCTAGAAATATCAAGTTTCATTTCTCCATATATATACTTAGAAATCCAATTATATTTCTTAGGAATTTGGCTACTGGTTATCTCGCAAAAGAATGGGAATAATTACTATTCCTTGATATTTATCAATTTTGGCTTTAATTGTATCTAATTCTAACATTGCTCCTGTACTTTTGAAATAATTGTGTTGAAATAAAAAGTAAAAATATCTTAGATTGTTCTACTCCCTCTTCAATATTGACATAGTCACCGTCATCTCCTAGATACAGTTTTTCATAATCGTACCACACTTCAATACCTAAATTTTTTTAAATGAAAATTTAGAGACTGAGCATAAACTAATCTATCTTTACCTGAAAAAAACAAAAATACCCTATCTTCCAAAATATCTCTCTCCTACCGATAACTATTTATTATCACTATACTAAAAGCACCCAAATAAGTTTATAATAGCATGATTATTGATGAAGGAGATTTTCATGGATTATAAACTTATTTCTACTTACTTAGATTATTGCAAAACTCATAAACGTTTGAGTTCACATACGATTCGAGCTTATAAAAATGATCTTATGCAATTTTTATAACTCAAACTATGATAATGTCGAATCCTATATCGAACACTTGACACAATCTAACATAAAAAAACGAATACACTAAGAAGAAAAAAATTGCTTGTATGAAGGTGTTTTATAATTATCTAAAAATACCAGAATATAATTGAAGAGAATCCCTTCAATCAATTGCGCTTTCAATTTAGAACTGAAAAAAATATTGCCTAAAACGATTCCGTATAATATTTTTGAAAAAAATATTTTTTTATATTTAGAGCAGAGAGTAGTTATTTCTAAAACTGACTTTCAAAAAAACAAAAAAAGCTGAAAAGAAATCTACTAATCATTTCTCTTTTACTTTCGACGGGTATCAGAATTTCTGAACTTTGTCACATTCATCTCAAAGATATTAATCTTTCCAATAAGACACTCCATATTATAGGAAAGGGAAAGAAAGAACGTATCATATTTTTTTAGGAGATCAAACAACCTTTAATTTATTAGAAATATATATAAATAAAATAGGGAAGGAATCCAATGATTTTTCTATTTCCAGGAAAACATTCGGCAAAAACCATTGTCAGATCAAAGTGTACGTTTAATTTTAAAGAGAATAGTTGAACAAAATAACTTATCTAGAACTATTACACCACATATGTTTAGACATAGCTTTGCAACAATGCTTCTGGATAATGATGTAGATATTCGATACATTCAGCAAATTCTTGGACACAGTTCCATATCAGTCACACAAATATATACTCACGTATCTCATTCAAAACAAAAAGAAATACTTAGTTCTTTTAATCCTATATCTGCGATTCATTCTGAAAGCGAGTAAGAGACATCTCCAAAGTTTACAGTTCACTTCATCTACAATTAATTTTTGTAGTTCAACCTTAATTAATAGATTTTATACTCAACAAAAAGCAAAAGCATACAAAACTTCACTTTGAACCAGCATTTATACTATATTCCGTATTAAGAACTCTATAATTGTTTTTTTCTAAAAATACAATCTTAAAATATCCTTAAATATAACAAAAAAATTTTTTTCAAAAACAATTCCTGGATAAAATGAAGTAAATCTTCCCATAATAATACGCATAATATCAAATTTTTTTCAAGATCTGATACTATGCGTTTTTTTCTGATTTTTAAGACTTTTTTTACCTATCCTTTTTACTTACTGGTGAGATTCACAATGAGTTTAGTTTTTTTGTAAGCAGATTGTTAGCAATAGAGAAAAAAACTGCCAAATTTCTGATCTACTTTATTCTATATTCATTAACTAAAAAAAGAAAATCTACCTTCTCAGTAGATTTTCTCTTTTTTTAAAATTTATTTCAAGCGCCACTACCATCTACATAATAGCCATCTGGTGTGCGTGTATTGCGAAGCATATTACCAGATGATGCGAGATAGTACCACTTACCACTATCTTTTTACCCAACCTGTTGCCATTGAACCTGAGTTCTTTAGATAATACCAAGAGCCACTATCTTTTACCCATCCTGTCGCCATTGAACCTGAATCTTTTAGGTAATACCAAGTTCCACTATCTTTAAGCCAACCTGTTGCCATTGAACCTGAATTGTCTAGGTAATACCAAGAGCCTCCATTTTTAAGCCATCCTGTTGCCATTGAACCTGAGTCCTTTAGGTAATACCAAGAACCATTATCGTACAACCAATCAGCTGAAATCATAGCTCCTGATGACTTAAAGGCATACCAGCTACCACCTTGGTATAGCCATGTTTGATTAAACATAACCCCTTCATCATCCATAAAGTACCAGCTTCCCTGATCCTTGATCCAAGAATTTTGAACTAATTGACCTTGTTTTTGATAGTACCAGTTTTGGTTTGATTTTAGCCAGCTAGCAGTTTCAAAGATTGGAGAAAGTTCTACATATGATCCACTGCTATTATATTGTCGAGCAATTTTTCCTGGTTTAATTAAATTAAGAGTTCCTTCTTCACGCCAAGCAACAACAGATTTTCCTGATGTTACAGTTGGGAGAGTTGTAACATAAGACTCATTCACAGAATCCCATGAGCTTTCTAAAATTTGGTCACCATCTAAAACAAAGTAGCCACTCTTAGCAGTATCTGAATCAACATCGTCAACTACCTTAGTAGACCAAGTCTTCACTTCAGTACCACTCTTTAGCCTCAACTACAATATCCCCACGATATCCATAAGGGATATAAAAGTGTAAATAACGTCCCTTATCTTCAGTTTTTAGATACAGTTCTTTCCTCAGCTAAGAAGTTAGTATTTTTGTTTTTCTCCATTCAATCTAACTGTCCATTCGATTTCGCTAGTACTAGGTAAATCTAACACTTTAATATTTACTTCATATCCATTATTAATCTTGCTGACTTTCCCATTCTCGTATCGAATGCCACCTTTAAATGCCCAGTCTTCTTTAAGTTCAAAAGCCTTTCCTGAATGAGGGAAAGCCAGTAAGGCTAAACCTGCCAAAGACAAACTAAATAATGTGATTTTTTTGATACTTTCATTTTCTTAACTCCTTATTTTTGGAATAAAACAAATTGACTGTTTTCTGGATAAACTTCAATATGTTGTTTATGATTTTGTTTTAAGACTTGTTCACGTGAGTAAGAATACAATTCGTTTAACGTGATTCTATTGTTATAATTTTAATCAGCAATTAAAGAACCTTGAGATTGCTGTACAGGATTCCATCCTGAACCCTAAAGACCAAACCAATACTTAGTTGCCAAACTTAAAAGCTCCGCCACTAGAGTATTCTGCACCTCTTGATGAGCATAATACTAAAAATTTAGAGTCAATCATCTCACCTAATTTTTCGTCACCATTCATATTAGAAAATCCTGATACTCACCCAAATCAAAATATGCTGTAGAAGCTTCTTCATTGGCTTCACCTGTATTATCTTTTAGAAATAATTGTTCCAGCATGACAACAATCCAGCATAACAACAAACTTACCTTTGTATTGCTTCAAAATGGACGCCAATTCCCAACCATAAAATGCTAGACCATCACTACCAATATAGATTCTTCCGTCTCTTCCTCCATGACAAGTAAAGTAAAGATAGTTCACATCACTTTCGCTAGAAGATTCAAAAAGTTCTTGCATTTTTGCAATAATATCGGACTTAATTCTATCTGGGAAACGAACAACTTCACTAAAGTTTTGGTTACTAAATACCTTTTCCATAGCATTAACATCTGCGATAAGTACTGCTCTCGTTGATGTTTCACCAAGAACTAAAGCCCGACGATTGATATTTTGATTTTCCCCACTATTAGCAAAGAAATAGGTATCATCTCCGATATTATGCCAACCAACTTGCATATTACCACTGCTAGATAAATAGTATTATTTTTCTATTGATAGTCTGTAGTCCTGTTTGCATGACACCGCTAGTATCTAAATAATACCAGCTACCAGAAACCCAACACCATGCAGTTTTCATAGCACTACTATCATCTAGATAATAACAGTTTCCAGATTCTTTAATCCAGCTTGTCTTCATCCAACCTTCACTATCAAAATAGTACTAGATGCCATTTATTTTTTTCCCATCCAATTGTAGTATAAGAACCATCAGAATGCTTATACTACCAGATCTTATTCAACTTCCACTTGACTTACTATAAGTCGTTTGAGAGGAGGATTCTTGAGCAGAAACTGGATTATTTGCTGACAAAGATCCTACTAATCTTAATAAAGCAACTGTTGACAATTAAATTTTTTCATAATATTATTGTCCTTTCTTTTTTTATTTTTGTATAATAATATCAAAAATGAAAAAGTGTTTTATTTTTTTGCAAAAATGGAAGAGGATGAATATGGAAAATTTTGGAGCAGTTTTTAAAGGATATTCGTATTTCAAAAAAACTTTCGTCTTAAAGATTTATCATGTAATGAAATTAGTGAATCAACTATTTCTCGTTTCGAAAATGGTATTACAAAAATTAAGGTCAACGCTTGGTAGGGAGGCAGCGGACCATTTGCTCCTGCTGGCGGTCACGGTGACGCAGATGCTCTTCAGGCGCATCTGATGCCGGAGGTCACGGTGAGTGGGGTCATGGAGACGCGGATGCCACATCTGGGCAAGTAACTAACTACTCAATGAAAAATCAAAGAGCAAACTAGAAGCTGAGCCGCAAGCTGTACTTGAGTACGGCAGGTGAAGCTGACGTGGTTTGAATTTGATTTTCGAAGAGTATAAAATTTAATACTAAAGGAACTCTTTAGGTTCCTTTTTACAAAGACTCGGTTAGATTTCCCTAACCGAGTTTCTATATCTCAAAATTGTAATTTGGACTCATCAAGACTTCGACCATGTAGCCTTTTTCCCGTTGTACCTGACGAAGTTTTTCAGGAGTCACATCATTTCCATCTCTCATCTACGATTTTGATTCCTTCAATGTGAGTGACGAACAGAACGACGATAGCCTTCGATATATCTCCTCACGAAGTTTGGCTTTGTTCTACTTTTTCTTCTGCAGATCAAGCCTTTCGGTCTTTTGCTAAGCTCATTAATACGAGCTGATCTGAGTGTCATATTTGACCTCCAATCTACTTTTTAAGTTCTATTTTGTATTGAGAAGAGTTTAAAAAGCAGCGACAGTTTTGCTTTATTCACAAGTTCAGTTTAGAATAGCTAAGCGATTATTCTTAACATCAACATCCTCTGCCATAACCATTGTATTGTCAAAGAACGCATCAATAACAGGGACTAAGAGCAAATAACTGCGTTAATTTATCACTAGCTGAACCTTTCAATTCTAGATTTTCACTGCTTGAGCTGGAGTTCTTTTTCCTGTTCATTTTTCAAAGAGACTAGTATCAACTTTGACTGAGACTCTTCTGCTTTTTCCGCATAGGTTAAAGGCACGAGATAACAGTTCAACAGCTGGTTTGTAGTCACTATTTAGATGCTTCTTTTCAGACTGTGCTGCTTCAATCATATCTGCAACAACAAAGTTTGAGCTTGTAGAACAGCTTCCTTAATATCTTTTTGGAGTAGACCCCATCATCTTATCAACACTGAGCTTTGATGAAGTTAAGCACTCTTCTTGATTATCGTAAGTTAGACTTTCAAATGATAGGGAATACAGGCTGTGCAATCAATTCGTCCATTGGAATATTCCAACCGAAGTCTTCCAAGATACGGACAGTCCCTATGTGTTGCACGACGAAGTGCATAAGGGATCGTTTGAACCAGATGGAATCAAAGCCAACAGAGAAGAAAGATAAGAGAGTATCCAATTTATCAGCTAGTGCAAGGATCTGCTCAGACTTTAGACTCAGGAAGAGCACCATCTGCAGAATCTGGAAGGTAGTGTTCACGGATAGCTTGTGCTACTGCCACATTTTCACCTAGCAAGAAGCGCATACTTCTCACCCATGATCCCCTGAAGCTCACTAGAATTCACCAACCATACCGGTTAAGAGGTCAAACTTATAAATGGCTGCAGCACAGAGCAAAGTCAACAGTTTCATCAACTGATAAACCAGCTTTTTCTGCAGCAAAAGGATAGCAATTTGCCCTGTACGAGATCATGTGCTCATCAGTGAACCAATCTTTTCATGGAAGGTTACGTGTGATAATTTAGCAACTAAGATCTTCAAATCTTGAGTTTTTGATCTTCACGCCATGAAGAATTCTACCATCTTCCAGACGTGCCACCAAGACTTTCTCACTTTCCTCGGATGACATTATCCAGATACTCTAGCATTTCCGTTACGAACTAGAAATGAAAGTTTGGTTTTAGATTTCCATCAAGGTCACGTACTACAAAGTAGCGTTGGTGAGTTTCCATTGAAGTGACCAAGACTCTTCTGGAACCTCTAGGTACTTAGGATCAAAATTCCCCATGAAGGCAGTTGAGTATTCAACCAAATTCAAAAACTTCATTCAAGAGTCCTTCATCAATTTGTACCTGTATACCTTCTGCAGCTTCGATAGCCTTAATTTGCTCACGAATCATATTTTTCACGTTCAATGCTATCTGCAATAACATAAACTTTGCTGCAGGTCTTCTTCATAGCTGTCAGCATGCTGAATTTCTACTTCATGACCAAGGGAAACGATGTCCACGGCTAACTCTTCCTGAATGAATATCTAAGAAATCCATATTCGAGTGCCACATCATCCAGAAAGAACTGTCAAACGTATGGACTGGACGGATATATTCAAAGGTATTGTTTGCCCAGTGCATACTTACTGGGAAGCTAAGGCTAGCCAATACTTCTGGAATCCCTGTCAACACTTCTTCAGCAGGTTTTCCAGCTTCATGCTTGGTTACATAGACATATTCTTCACCTTTAATTTCACGGAATTCGATATCTTCTACAGTCAAGCCTTTTCCACGTACAAATCCTTGAGCTGCTTTTGAGAAATTTCCTTCTGCATCCAAAGCAATTTTTTTAGAAGGTCCTTTAAAATCTTCAGTCAAATCTGTTTTGTTGGTCTGCTAAAGCCAAGTACGCGAACAGCCAAAACGACGTGGAGTTGAAAAGTTTGAATTCCCTTCTGTATGAAAGGCGATTTTCATCCAAGAAGGCTGCCATTTTTTCACCTAGTTGTTTTTCACTTGGTGTGACAACGTAGGCTGGTAACTCTTCGAGTCCTAGTTCTACTAATAAGATTTTTGTCATGTTTCTTCCTTTACAAAATTCTTTTTCTGATAGGCACCTTTAGGTACTGGGACGTTGTTAACTTTTGTAAGTCTGTGGGAAAAATCTTCTGTCTCTTTGACAAAGATTTCCAACAGTCTCATCAAAGTGGATTTAGGCAACTGATTTTTGAACCTAAAGTTTCAAAATCCCTCAGATAGCAGTACAGCGTGCTTATCCTTTAGCAAGTCTTCGACTTGCCTCTGATGTTATACGGGCTCACTTTGTTCGCCCTTTTTCTATTCTTGTAACTTTTTATTCTTCCTCTTCTGCTAGGAGTTTTGGCGCGTGTGGCTTCGTCAAGAAGTAGGGTAACCAAGTTTCTTGCGTTCTAGCTACGAATGTTTTAGCTACGACACGGGCCAAGTTACGGATACGAGCGATATAACCAGCACGTTCTGTAACGGATACTGCTCCACGAGCATCAAGCAAGTTGAAAGGTATGTGAACATTTCAAAACGTAGTCATAGGCTGGGTGAACAAGACCCAATTCCAAAGCACGTCCTGCTTCTTTTTCAAATTTTTCGAAGTTTTCAAGAAGCATATCTTGGTCAGAAACTTCAAAGCTGTATTTTGAATGCTCATATTCTGGTTGAAGGAAGATTTCTCCGTATTTAACCCCTGGAGCCCACTCAATATCGTAAACTGAATCTACTTCTTGGATATAAGAAGCCAAACGTTCCAATCCATAAGTAACCTCAGCTGTAACAGGACCAGTTGCCAAGCCACCGACTTGTTGGAAGTAAGTGAACTGAGTGATTTCCATCCCATCAAGCCACACTTCCCAACCAAGACCAGCAGAACCAGTTGATGGGTTTTCCCAGTTATCTTCAACGAAACGAATATCGTGTTCCAAAGGATTGATACCCAATTTCTCCAACGACTCAAGGTAGAGCTCTTGGATGTTTGAAGGTGATGGTTTCATGACCACTTGGAATTGATGGTGTTGGTAAAGACGGTTTGGGTTTTCCCCGTAACGACCGTCTGCTGGACGACGTGATGGCTCTACATAAGCCGCATTCCATGGCTCAGGACCAATAGCACGAAGGAAAGTATAAGGGCTCATGGTTCCTGCACCCTTTTCATTATCATAAGCCTGCATGAGCATACAACCCTGATCATTCCAGTATTGTTGCAAAGTAAGGATGATTTCCTGGAAAGTCAATTTTTTAGACATATTTTACTCCTTTTTCTATAAGATTCTTGCGACCTAGAATACAAAAAGAACCGTGTCTTTGCTCCTAAGTCAAGTGACCTAGGGGCGTCAGAAACGCGGTTCCACCCTAATTTATTACTTCATTATTTTTAAAAATATACCAAAAGCGCCACACTTATCTCTCAATCACCTGACTCCCACTACCACAGGCTCGCTTACGGATTTACTGATAAGATATTCTTTCTTGTCATCTATTATAACAAAAAGGAATGAAAAAGTAAAATTATTTTTATCACTAGTCCTATATATTTCTCAGCCAAATTAATTTAACGCCTCCTTTTTGCCCCTTTTTAAACAAAAGAAAAACCGCTACTCCTAAGAATAGCGGTTTAATTATATTTTAAGCTACGAATGTAGTTGCTCTATTATTTAATTGAGATAATTTATCTAAACCTACTTGTCCAAAAATTTCTTGTGTAACTTTCTAGATCTTGGTCATTATTTTCAGAACTGGTCTCTAGGAAAGAAACAATATCTTGATGAAAAGAATAGACATGAGGGTATCTCTTCTATCTTGCCCTCTTCCGTCAAAAACTCTCTACCAAGTCCTGCCATTTCTCATCAAAAATATTGCGCTTGATAACGAAGAAATAGGGTCCATGTTTTCTCTATCTTTTGGAATTGTTCCACGAAACATAGCCAATAATTGCATTACTTCCATACTCGCTCCTTTCATCTATACTAAAATAGGAGAATCACATGATTCCCCTACAACTCTATCTCCATTTCAACCTCTTGAGGACTGGTTTCTAAATCACTAGACAAAAGAGAAACGGCATCTGTTCTCATGTAGTAAGTATATAAGTCTTCTAGGTCTTGTTGGTTCTCAATCCCTGTTTCAATACTAATCAGAGCCTGTATAAATTCCTTGTAGTGACTCTCCATCATATCTGAAATCTTTTGTTTCATTTCCATAAATACTGAAGACGGTTCAGTTATACTTGTTTGGTCTATGTCTTGTAAATCCTTTTCTAAGGGATTGGTTCCTTCTTCTACTTCCACTAAATCTGAACGTCCATCACCATCAGAATCTGCGCTAAGAGGATTGGTTCCTAGCGCCAATTCTTGAGCATCAGTTAGTCCATCCTGATCCGAATCACGTTGATAAATGGCTTTCCATATACTTCCTTCTTTCCTAGTTAATCTTTTTCACTCCAATCCTAACAAATATTCCTTGAAAGAAGTATCACAACAAAAAGAGAACGAGCCAAAGACTGCGTCCTCAAATAATATTGTGATTATAAACAAGTACTTCAGATATCTCGAAAATTTATGCCATATATAATCAAAAACTTTCTTCTAACTGAATTTTTGCCATATCATCTATGTGATAAATCGGTAACTCGAATGACTTGGTCCACTTGTTCCCAAATCAGAGGATTGTGGGTCGCAATAATAATGGTCCGATTCGGATTTTTTAAAGATTCTAGGATGGAAAGTAATTCCTCAGAGTTTTTGGGGTCTAGTGAAGCGGTTGGTTCATCTGCGAGAATCAAAGGTGGATCCTTTAAAATTATCTTCGCTAGTGCAACACGTTGTGCTTCTCCTCCTGATAATTCAAAGATAGGTTGCTTCAAATCCAAATAAGAGAGGTTAACACGGTTTAGAGCTTGTTTCATCAAAGAGATTTTCTCTTTTTCTTTCAACTTTTTACCAACTAAACCCAGATTGAGATTCTCTTTGACGGTTTGACTTTCAATTAAGCCAAAATCTTGAAATAGATATACCTAAGTAATCTCTAAAGAAAACAGAGGGCTTAATGTCTTTAAGAGAGGTGCCATCATAGATGATTTGTCCTTTGTCATATGGCTCTAATCGTCCAATCATATTCAAGAGTGTTGTCTTACCACAGCCACTTGTACCGATTAAGGCATAAATTTTCCCACCTTCAAAATGAAGATTCGTATCTGAAAATAGCTGACGGCTTCCAAATTTTTTAGATATATTCTTTAGTTCAATCATCCTATTTTCCTTTCATAATTGTCATAGAAACACGAGATTCTTTCTGCGCTTGACGGTAAAGCGTCAGAAACTGCACTAGCTAGAAAGACTAATAAAGTGAGCAAGCCAATCACCAAGTCTCGACTGCTTAAAATAAAGAGACTAGCACCAAATACAAAACTGGCAAATTGACTAACCATATACTGAGCATGTGTTTCAAAAAATCGTAAACCTGAAATTCGTTTAATCAAGATATCTCGGCGGAATTGCTCGAAATATAGAAGATTGACAGAATAAAAGAGTAACAAGGAACTAGCTATTCCAACAATAGCTCCTAGGATTAAAGTTGCTGTTTCAGTTTGAACTTCATTATAACGAGTTAGATAAACACTTCTTCCTTCTTTAAGATAGGATACTTGCTCATAAATTCCAGCTTTCTTCAAGAGTTTAATCCCATCTTCATATCCTTTGACAAAGATATTCTTACCAGCATTGATAGACCAAATATATTTAGAAATGATACTATCACCTATAGATGTTGGAGTAAATACAACTAAAATCGGATCAGTCAAATACTGAGTGGATACTGGATTCTCACCGTTATTATAAACAAACCGCTTTTCTCCAGTTGGAAGATAACTAACAATCGCTCTCATTTCATACTCTAAAGGAGCACTTGCCTCCTCACCAGATTTTTTCCATAATCACTCAATCTTTTCTTCAAAAGACTTTTTCTTTTAGTTCTGCTTCTCGAGAGCGCAAATGTTCTGGGAGCAAGAGGATAAACTCACCTTTTTGGAGATGGGCTAACTTCTGTTTGGTCTCAGCATCTACTACGACCTTTTCCTTGTCCAAATAACTGGGACTAACATAGAGCGTATTAGCATCTGGACTATAGGTATCCAGTGTCTCTCCCTGTTCATTTTTTCCTTGAGGATTTGCAAAATGAATCAGATTATCCCTTTACATAAAGGGCTTGTTCTTCTTCGATTGCTTCCTTGGCAAAGGCATACCACTTGCTCTGATTTTTCCGTATCTTTTCTCTATCACCTGATCCCAAAGGAAATCTGGTAATAATCTGCTCTGATCCTCCCAAGCTTGCTTTGATAGCTGGAGTTGCTGTCAAACGCTGGTAAGAAGTCAAAGCCAGTCTTGACTGCATAACCTACTGTAAAGACAGCAACCAACTGACATAGCAAGGTCAAGGTCATCAAACGTTTGAGGGCTAAACGTCCCTTTAACACAGGAACCAAAGCCTTGTAGCTCAAGCTCATCAAGTAGAGCAGGCTAGTACGAGCTGAAATTCCCAATAAAAAGAGAAGATAAAGCCCCACTCCGATACTCAAAAGGTTGCTAAAAAGAACGGAATAAAAAGAGCTCCTTGGGTTGAGGAGGACAACACCTCCCACTATAGGAGGATCCCCAGCTAAGCAAAAGCCACTTGACGTCATCGTATAAAGGCGCTTCCTATAATGGACAAGAGGGTCTGTCCTGAAAAAGAGCTGCAGCCCTGCAGCCCGCATCTCCTTAATCCGAGTGATAATCATCATAGCAAAGAAAGCTAATCCAAATATAGCTAAACTAATCAACAACAACGGATTTAAAGCAATCCAAAAAGCTAAAAAGATAAGGAGGAGTTTTGCGGTCTGCAATCGCTTTATAACCTAAATCATCTAATTTTGCAGCTAATTTTTCCTTGGTCAATGAACCAGATAAGAGAAGGTAGCTATTGAGAGGATCGCTCCGTTCTCGGCTTTCTTGGCTGGCCACTTGAAACTCTTTTGGCAAGCTTCCCTGACCATAAGTTGCATAAGTAAAGTGAGTTGTCCCATCCTTACTCGGCTCTACAATTCTTCTGGCATATCAAACTCTGTTCTGAGTTTTGCAAAACTTCTCCAATTCCTGTTCAAATACCTCACGCGTCGGTTCCTGAGTATCCTTTTTGACACGAAGTAAGGAGACGGAATCATAGCTTGCATATAAATATTGTGCGCACGTAAGACAATAATCCAAAGCAAAGGAAGAAGCTGAGAAAAAGTTGATAATAATATGAATAGTTTCTTCATAGTAGACTCCTTGTATAAGAGAATAACCCTATAGAACAAATATTTTTATCTTTTTATAAATTCTTAGAATTATTTTCCTAGTTTAATCCATTACACCCTGAGCACCAAGACAATAAATTTAATCCTTCCTCGTTTTGAAAACGATTTCTTATAACTTAAGTATATCACTTTCATGTAATCTATCAACATATTTTACTAAAATATTATTAGTAATAGAATCTACAGTTTCCCTTTAAAAATAGATGTCATTAACGAATTTTATTCAAGTTTTTCCCATTCATATTATCCAAGAAAAAGATGACTTACTGAACCTGTAAGCCACCTAATCAGTCGGTTTATTCTGGTGTCTGCCACCGCTTGGCCCGTACGTCCAAGATTGCTATCGGATTTTTGTTCTGGTGTCCGCCACCGCTTGGCCCTTATGTCCAAGATTACTATCAGATTGACCATGAGCCGACCACTCATTTATAGACATATTGTATCTTTAAATAGCTACAATTTCAAGTGTAAACTCTTCTATTTGGTCGTATAAGCAAAACTAGTACCTTTACTTCTAGTTTCATATCCATATATTTCTCATCTTCAAAAAGAATTTTAGGTAATTTATAATACCGTTCTGAAGTTTGGTATTGATTTGCGGTAATTCGTTTCATAGCTCTCCTCCAAGTTCTTTGAGTATTAAATCTCCATTTGATTCCAATCGAACCAAGCCACTTTTTTCTAATTCAGCCATAAGAGATATGGCTTCAACAATGTCAATTCCCATTTCACGTACTAAAAATGAAATGACAATATAGCGTGATGATTGTAATTCTTTTGTCATTTTCCCTCCAGAAAATAAAAAAAGGAGAACAATATTCAACTGTTCTCCAAAATAATTTTATTAAAAAGAAAAACCCTGCCAAATTAATTTTTGGTAGGGTTTTTGGCAGGAAACTAAATTAATTTATCAGTTTCTAAAATGTGTTCACGATTCTAAAAGGCTGATACTATAGTATTCCGAATTCTAATTGGTATATGCCTCTTATTTAAGAGTAACTGAAGCTCCAGCTTCTTCCAATTTAGCTTTGATTTCTTCAGCTTCTGCAGTTGCAACGCCTTCTTTAACAAGTGCTGGTGCACCATCAACAAGTTCTTTAGCTTCTTTAAGTCCAAGACCAGTGATTTCACGTACAACTTTGATAACGCCGACTTTCTTGTCACCAGCAGCTGTCAATTCAACGTCAAATGAGTCTTTAGCAGCACCAGCGTCAGCAGCACCAGCTGCAGCAACAGCTACAGGAGCAGCTGCAGTTACACCAAATTCTTCTTCGATAGCTTTTACAAGGTCGTTCAATTCAAGGATTGAAGCTTCTTTAATTTCAGCAATAATGTTTTCAATGTTCAATGCCATTGTTATTTCCTCCAAATAAGTTTAAATTTAATTTTTGTTATTTTTTTGTAGCTAGGCTACGCTGCGTAGCTTAAGATTAAGCTGCGTCTTCTTTGTTGTCTGCAACCGCTTTGACTGCAAGAGCAACGTTGCGCACTGGCGCTTGAAGTACAGAAAGGAGCATAGAAAGAAGTCCTTCGCGGTTTGGAAGAGTTGCAAGAGCAATAATCTCTTCTTTAGATGCGACAGCGCCTTCGATTGCACCACCTTTGATTTCAAGTGCTTCAGCGTTTTTAGCAAAGTCGTTCAAGATTTTCGCTGGTGCGATAACATCTTCGTTAGAAAATGCTACTGCAGATGGTCCAACAAAAACAGATGCAAGATCTTCAAGACCAGCTTTTTCAGCTGCACGACGTAAGATTGAGTTTTTAATAACTTTATACTCAACTTCGCTTCCACGAAGCTCACGACGAAGAACTGTATCTTGTTCAACTGTCAAACCACGAGCGTCTACAACGACGATTGATGCAGCAGCTTTCATTTTTTCAGCTACTACGTCAACTAGTTCCGCTTTTTTAGCAATAATTGCTTCACTCATTAGTGTGTTCACCTCCGTAATTATTTTGCTTGGGGAATTTTTTTCCAAAAGAAAAACGCGCCCAAACCTAGACACGAAAGTACAATACGCTTCTTTTTACATGATACGTTTTGTCCTCGGTAGGATATTTATGAGTCTTGCTCCCCTACTGTCTTAGGCAGTTTTTTCAAACCGTTTATTAGTTTAACATACTTTAGAATATAAAGCAAGAGTTTTCTCCTTTTTTTTAAAAAAATTTCTTTTTTATTTTAGATTGAGATGTACATGTGACAAGAGTTTTTATACTTGACATGTCTGTTTTTTTATTGTACTATACAACTGTATATACACTTAAAAAGGAGTTATTATGAATACACATAAGAAAACACAATTTATGACTTTGACAGCACTGCTGACTGCTATCGCAATCTTGATCCCCTTAATAATGCCCTTCAAGATTGTTATTCCACCCGCTTCTTACACTCTAGGAAGCCACGTTGCAATCTTTATTGCTATGTTCCTTTCTCCTTGGATGGCAATCTTTGTCATTATAGCTTCTAGCCTAGGATTCCTCATGGCTGGTTATCCAATTGTCATTGTACTTCGAGCTTTCTCCCATATCTTTTTCGGAACTTTGGGAGCCTTCTATCTTCAAAAACATCCTCAAACCTTAGATAATCCTAAATCCTCTTTGATTTTTAACTTTATACTAGGTTTAGTTCATGCCATCGCCGAAGTTTTTGCATGTATTATCTTTTATGCAGGAACTGGAACGAATGTAGAAAATATGTTTTATGTCTTATTTGTCTTGGTAGGTATTGGTACAATTATTCATAGTATGGTAGACTATTACTTAGCGTTAGCTGTTTATAAAGCATTGAAAAAACGCCGTTAAGCGTTAAGAAAGAAGAATATGACAAAAAATCGAAAAGAAGCACTTCTACAACTCTTAAAAGAAGCTCAAAAACCTCTAAACGGAAAAAGCTTAGCAGAACATTTTCATGTCACTCGCCAGATTATCGTTCAGGACATTGCAGTTCTTCGTGCAGACGGTGCTCCTATCTTATCAACCAATCGTGGCTATATTTATAAAGAAAGCAAAAACAATCCGTATGTTCACAAGCTGTTTAAAGTAAAGCACGAGATGGAAGAAATCGGTCAAGAACTTCTAGCTATCGTCGATAATGGGGGACGTGTTCAGAATACCTTAATTGATCATCCTGTCTACGGGGAAATTGAAACCTTGCTCAAACTCTCTTGTCGCCGTGACGTTCAGCATTTTTTAGAGCAAGTCGAACGGTCTGACTTTAGAGCACTTTCTGAATTAACAGATGGCGTCCATTATCACCTAGTCGAAGCTGAAAACGAACAAGACCTCCTCTATATCGAGAAGGCCTTGGACAAGTTAGGTTATTTAGTAAAGGATTAGAATATTTTCTTTTCCCATCCATCTTCTGTACGGTGACGGTAGAAAAATTCAGACTTGTCTGGAGCTTCCATCATCTCCATCAAAGGTAACATATCATAGGCCAGATCCAAATTTGGAATCTGGTCTTTTTGTATCCCAAGACACTTCTCCTTCTTCAGATGATTGTAGAGTACCAGTAAACTCAGTCGCCTTGTAACAAAAAACAATATAACGCTCACCTGTATCCAGTGGCCAATTTTTAATGCCGACCATTTGAGGATTTTGAATTGTCAAACCTGTTTCCTCGTATATCTCACGAATAACAGATTCAGCAAAAGCCTCTCCATTTTCAACATGACCTCCTGGAAAAGCGTAGCCAGACCAGTGGTTAGTTTCTGGTGATCGATACTGCATAACCACGCGCTGCTTTTCAAGGTCCTCAATCAAACAAATATTTGGTAAGAATGGTTAATTGTGCTCGGGACATAGGACTCACTTTCTAATCTTTAATTCTCTATCATATATTTAATTTTAGACTTCATAATCAAGGGATTAATCCAGTCGTGATATTCTCGAATATCATCAAGAAAAGATCCTCTATTAATCCTTATCTCCTTGTCTTTAGTATTAACTTGATAGTCTATACTGACAGGAATCGATGAGTCTGGAATGAAAGATAGGAAAAAGAATATAATCAACCAGATTAAAAGTGCAAAGAATCCACTGAGAGCCTGAAAAATTAGATGATACCATTGAAAAGATTCTAGTTTTATAGAAGATTGTCCATGGATGAATAAACAAGGTTAAGCCAAAGGGCAAAAAAACCAGATATTCCACACGATAGGTGTAAAGCCTAAACCAAAGAGACCTAGGATAAAATGAATCAGTGCAAATAGCAGGAACAAAAGGTAAATAATTCTAAAAACAGTTAGATGTTTCGTCATGATTAACTCCTTTTTCTTTTCAATATATTTCATTACTAGAGTTATAATAGATGCCAAACTGAAAAAGATCAGATAAGTTGCAATAGGAAACCAGATGTAGCGGTGGTCTAGGGATAAGAGAGAAGGTAAAACTTTGTGAGTCCGTGTTCTAATTCTCATTGTCAAGTGAATTATAAAAAAGAAACTATTGATATAAAGAAACGGTTCCAGATAATCTTTAAAATTTTTCTTAGTTGAGCAAATTTCTCGCAAATAATAAGCGTACATCCTACCGAATATAAAAAATATATTAAGATAAAGCGGAAACATGTAGTCCATATGTTTATAATGACTTGGAAGGGGGATAAATTGACTTAAAACAATACTTACTATCCCTACTAAGACTAGGTAAACTGTAAAATCCACTAAGAAGGCCAACAGCTTATGAGAATCTAACCACAGATTGAACTTCTCTACCCTGGATAATTTCTTTTTCCTTTTTAATTTTTCTTCTGTTATTTTTTTCATTTGAGTGAATTTTTTCCCCATTTCCTTCTGTCCTCTTTTTCTTTTCAATATACTTGGAAATTAAAAATGGTTAAAGTAGCCACTAGGAAGAAGATCACATAAGTAAGAATAGGGAAACCAAAATGTAGCGGTGATCTAGGGATAAGAGAGAAGGTAAAAATCCCTTTACTATTTTTTTCCCACCAACTCCTAGAAATAGATGAACTATCAAAACCAATACTATTAAGATAGATAAATAATTCTGCATATCTTTTTATTGTCATTCTTGTCCTTGACAAGTCTAAGAACCAATAGTCAAATAATCGATACACTAGACAGAAAAAGATTTATATATAATGGAAAAACTATAATTGATATCTGTATAGGGCGACGGAATAGGAAGGCTTTTTGAAAATTAGAGTCACACCTAAGCCTATTCCTAAAAAAAGACCAAGAACCAGGAAGAAGCCTAAAAATTTATGAGAATCCATCCAAAGCTGAAAACTTTCTTTACTTGATAGATTCTTTTTTTGTATTTGACTTTCTTTTGTTACTTTTTATGTGATTGTATTTTTTTCCCATTTTTCTTCTTTTCTTTTTCTTTCAATATACTTTGGAAATTATAATTGTCACAATAGGCACTAGAAAGAAAAATGAAATAAGTAACGAGGGGAAACCAGATATAGCGATAGTCTAATGCCCATATCGGAAGTAATCTTGTTCCTCTTTAGAGAGTCATCCCAATCGTTAACTGAATACACAAACAATTCCGTTAGGATATAAAAACACTTTCTGCAAAAATTTCGCAAGGAAATCCAGTCTTTCTTAAAGGTACGAAGGAAAGTATGATAAGATGCATTCACCAAAAGAACGATATTTAAATAAAGTGGAAAACTATAATGCAGTTCCCGATAGGGACTTGGAATAAGGGTTGTCCTGCACAATAGATATAATATTCCTAGAGCAGAAAAGAACAGAACGCTTGCATCAAGGATCCAGGCAATTGTTGAATGTAGCACAAACCACAGATTCATGCGGTCTAGTAAGACCAATCTTTCGCTTTGATTTAGAATGCTTTTTGTGTGCACTAACATTCTTTCTCAATCGTTTCTTCTCTCTCCTTCTAATTCATCATAAAACAGATAAACATTCAAACCTATTTGATACAAATTTTTTTATCGTTAGGAATAATTTTTTGATCTTATAATTTACCAGAAATATATATAAATAGTTTTTCTTAAATACCAATAAATGCACCTACAATAAATATTAGAAGTGTCATTAAGAGAATGATCGTGACAAATATAACGAATTTCTGTCCGTCAACTAAAAGAATAAATGTTGGGTAAAAATCCTTCTAAAAATCAGAGGGTGAACATGAAACAAATAGACTCCTAATGTTAATGGAGATAATGTTAAAACTATTTTCAAAGTTAATGGAAAGATTTTTGAGACTTAAAAATAGTAGAAATATTGATATTCCTTGAAGAATTACTGTTGGAGATGTATAACTTCTCCACTGTTCATAGCCAAGACTGTGCAATAGAAAAGTTAAACTTGTCAGTAAGATAATCATTCCAGCAACTTGCCAAACTTTAAAACGATTTTCAAAGTCTAATCTATTGATGATAGCTCCTATCATATAAAGGAGTATCATCCATAAAACACTATATCCACCCCACAATCCTAACGAATCTTGTTTAAATATTGTTGGAATAATCGAGAAATATACAAATCCACCACTAACAAAGGTAATAACAATTCTTGTTTTACTGTTAATATAGCTTGATTTAAAAATGGAGCCACTAACATTAAAACCGAAATAACAACTCATATACCAGTATTGACCATGGCTAATTGGCGTAAAAGCAGAGAGCCAATCGCTTAGTTTAACGGATGACTTTGAAAAAAGTGCGAATATTAATGTGATTGAAATCGTATAAAAATGATTTGCAACCAAAAACTAAACATTTTTATAACTAAATTTAGAATGAAGTCCGACATAGCCACTGATTAAAAATATAAATATTTACTGCCGAATAAGAAAAATGCTTCTAAATAATTTGCAAAAATATAATAAAAATTCTTTTGAATGGCAAATTTTTCTAAAAATTCCTCCCATGCCCAGAACATGTAGGGATTGCAAATCATCAGCATTGCTAAAATTCTACAAGCTTCAATTCCTAGGTGTCTATTTTTCATTAATATACCTTTCCACACTATTTATATAACTTCTCAATCTAACGCCTTGACTTCCAACATCATATCACGAATCTGAGCAGCCAACTCGAGTCAAGCACTTCGACGGCTTCTTGCATTTGTTTTTTTCCAGTTTCTTGACCAGTTCTTTTGCGTTCTTGTTTATTGAGGCTATTGATATCAACTTCCTTGTCCTCTTCCTTAGCTACAGCTTTTGTGACAGAAATAAGGTCACGGATTTCCTTCTTAATAGTTTGTGGACAATGCTGTGTTTCTCATTATAAGCCATCTGAATTTTACGACGACGAGCTGTTTCATCAATGGCTTTTTGCATAGACTGAGTCATAGTATCAGCATACATGATGACATGCCCTTCACTATTACGGGCTGCACGACCGATGGTTTGGATAAGACCACGTCTCATTCTCTGGAGGAAGCCTTCCTTGTCAGCATCGAGAATAGCAACTAGACTTACTTCAGGTACGTCAATCCCTTCACGAAGGAGGTTAATTCCAACCAAGACATCAAAGACACCCAGACGCAAGTCACGGATAATCTCTGTCCGCTCTAAAGTCTTGATATCCGAGTGCATATACTTGACCTTGATACCCATTTCCTTGAAGTAATCCGTCAAATCTTCTGCCATTTTCTTGGTCAAGGTTGTAATAAAGGTACGTTCGTTCTTTTCAACACGGGCATTGATTTCACCTAAGAGGTCATCAATCTGTCCCATAGTTGGGCGCACTTCCACCTCTGGATCCAAAAGACCAGTCGGACGAATGATTTGCTCAATAACAGTGTCCGTTTGTTCCATCTCGTAATCACCAGGCGTCGCTGAAACGTAGACAATCTGGTGAACATGACTTTCAAACTCTTCCCGACGAAGAGGACGGTTGTCCAGGCAGACGGCAAACGGAAACCCGTAATTAACCAACATTTCTTTTTACGTGAACGGTCTCCATTGTACATGCCCTTTGATTTGTCCCCATAGTCATATGGCTCTCATCAATCAGTAATCAGAAAAATCATCAGGGAAGAAAGTCAAGAAGAGTATACGGAGGCTCCTTCGCTTCGTCCATCCATGTGACGTGAGTAGTTTTCGACACCATTGGTATAACCCATCTCACGTAACATCTCGATATCGTACTCTGTCCGTTGTTTCAAGCGTTGCGCTTCGAGGAGTTTGCCTTCTTTTTCAAAGATAGCTAACTGCTCCTCCAATTCAGCCTGAATCTTGGCAATTGCTACTTCCATGTGGTCATCATTGGTCACAAAGTGAGTGGCTGGGAAAATCGCCAAATGATCCACTTCACCCAGAACTTGCCCAGTTAGAGCTTCGACTTCACGAATACGATCAATCTCATCTCCGAAGAACTCAACACGGAAGGCATGCTCATCACGAGATGCTGGGAAAATCTCCACCACATCCCCACGAACACGAAATCTTCCACGCTGGAAATCAATGTCATTACGCTCAAACTGAATGTCGACCAAATCATTAAGCAGTTTATCACGAGAAATCTCAAGACCCGGACGCAGACTTACCACGCTATCAGCATATTCCTTAGGAGAACCCAAACCATAAATACAAGATACAGATGCTACAACGATGACATCATTACGCTCCAAGAGAGCTGATGTAGCGGAGTGACGAAGTTTATCAATTTCATCATTGACTGAACTATCTTTTTCGATATAGGTATCGCTAGAGGGCACATAAGCTTCTGGCTGGTAGTAATCATAGTAAGAAACGAAGTACTCAACAGCATTCTCTGGGAAAAATTCCTTGAACTCCCCATAGAGCTGGCCCTGCATAGGGTCTTTATTGTGGGCAATGACTAGGGTTGGTTTATTAACTTGGGCAAATGACCTGACTCATGGTATAGGTCTTTCCTGTACCAGTCGCCCCCATCAAGATTTGAGCCTTTTCTCCACCCTCGATATTATCCACCAACTGCTCGATGGCCTGCGGTTGGTCCCCAGAAGGTTGGTATTTGGAGACGAGTTTAAATTTGTTGTCTGTAATTCGATTTATCATAATAGCCTCATACACATTTTCTATCCTTCTATTTTACCATAAAAAGGATCGACTTTCTGATTCTCAACTTCTTGCCATTTAGCATCTTATGTCATATCTTCTGACATCAAAAACACTAAATATTTGCCGACTTTCATTTATTTTCTGCTATAATTTGGGTAAAATATTCTAAAAGGAGACTAAACATGAAGAAAAAATCCTTGCATTTTATTATTTTTTTATTTTCCCTTATTCTCTTTAGGCTATGCTAATGCGGACACTATCAAGATTGTTAGTGATACCGCTTTATGCACCCTTTGAGTTTAAAGATACAGACCAGACTTATAAAGGAATTGATGTTGACATCATCAATAAAGTCGCTGAGATAAAAAGGATGGAATATCCAAATGTCTTATCCAGGCTTTGATGCTGCTGTCAATGCGGTCCAAGCAGGGCAAGCAGATGCAATCATGGCTGGTATGACAAAAACCAAAGAACGTGAAAACGTCTTTACCATGTCTGATACATACTATGATACAAAAGTTGTCATCGCAACGACTAAGTCTCAACTAAAAATCACTAAGTATGAAGAACTCAGTGGTAAAACTGTTGGTGTTAAAAACGGTACTGCGCACAACGTTTCCTAGAAAGCATCAAAGATAAATATGGTTTCACTATCAAAAACCTTTGATACTGGTGATTTGATGAATAACAGTCTCAGTACAGGGTGCTGTAAATGCCATCATGGATGACAAACCAGTCATCGAGTACGCTATTAACCAAGGGCAAGATCTCAGTATCAACATGGACGGAGAAGCCGTTGGAAGCTCTGCCTTTGGAGTTAAAAAAGGTAGCAAGTACGAATACCTGGTTACAGAATTTAACGAAGCTTTGGCTCAGATGAAAAAGACGGTAGCTTGGACAAAATTATCAAAAATGGACAAAGTTCCTCTAAAACTAGTTCACAAGCTGCTTCTCTCACTCTACCACAAGCGCAGGGCAAAAAGCTACTCCAGTCAAACTCAAAATACGTTATCGCAAGTGATTCTTCATTTGCATTCATCTCGTTTTCCAAAACTCAAGCAACCAGTACATGGTATTGATATGGACTTGA
>BNJT01001261.1_pt1 | contig 145225 bp, 278 predicted proteins | sample 8540491 | NCBI WGS metagenome assembly BNJT01 (sample SAMD00202455, study PRJDB9452) | human saliva metagenome | host: Homo sapiens
CCTACCTCACCCCCTCAAACCTCAAATAGAACTCCCGCACACTCAGATTCTCCGGCGTGGGTTCGCCGCTAATGCTGGTCAGGTAGTCGGCGGCGTAGCGTCGGGTGGCGGCGTCGAGCTGCCATTCAGGGGGCACGGGTAGTCCTGACGACGCAGCACGCGCTGCATTCCATGACCTTGTCGGTGATGGTCAGTGCGGGGCTCCGGCTGTGGGCAGGGGCGGTGTCATCGGTCCCTTTCCTGCGGTTTGCGTGTTGCCGGTGCCGAGGCTTTGGGTCGGGCTGTTGTCCGGGCTTTCTGTCTGCCAGAGTCCCTTGATCCACTTGCCGGTTGTGGACAGGTCCGGCATGGCTTCCTTGGCGCTGTCGACCCAGTGCTGGCCTTTCGCTGGCGCGCTGCGTCCAGGGTGGGTTGCAGTTTCTGGTGGGGCTGCCGGTCACCCAGGTGGGGAGGTGCTGTTTGGCCTGGTTGGCCAGTATCTGGGTGGGTGACAGGCTGGCCAGGTAGCTGGCGGCCAGGGTGGTAGAGGCCCAGCGCCACGGCGGCGGTGATTGCCAGGCCCATGATGAAGCGCCGGGGGCGTTTGCCCGGAAGCGCCGCTGAGCCAGGTTGGCGGGTGCAGGGGCGGTGTGGGCTGTGGGGCTGGCTTTGGCCCGGACGCGGAAACAGTTGGTTGCCCAGTCGTTCTTCCATCTGACACCAGGGGCAGGAGGTGGATTCTGCGGGGGTAGTGGTGGCGACGATCTGCGCGGCAGCGGCGCAGGTTTTTCTCGAAGTGCTCCAGCGCCGTCACCCATTGCAGGGCGTCGGGGCGCGGGGCGCTGTCCTGGGTGGTGAAGGCGCGGGCAAACAGGTCGGCCAGTGTCCCTGAAAAATTCCGTGAGGGCGGGCAGGCCGGGTGGGGCTGCATGCCGGTGGGGCGTTCCGGGATGTGCGGGTAGAGGCGTCTCTGGATGCGCTCGCCCATGGGCGGGGCTTCGCCGGCATCGGGGACGCCGTCAGCGGGGTGGCGCCCCATCATCAGCACCTGGAAGAGGATGACAGCCAGGCCAAAGGCGTCGTGCTGCTGGGTGCGCACCACGCCGTGAAAGGAGTGGCCCTGCAGTTCGGGTGGGGTGTAGTCCGGTACACCCACGGCGCACAGGAACTCGCTGTCCGCCATGGCTGAACTGGAAGCTGTCGGCATCCACCAGGGCGACGGTGGCGTCGTCTGCCACCAGCATGCCGGAGGGGTTGATGTCACCAATGACGCAGCCGGTGTGGTGGATGGAGGCGACAGCACGCGCAATGTTGGTGGCGGTGCGCGCCAGAAAGCGATAGTCGATGTCCGGAAAAATGCTGCTTGCGCGCACCGGGGCGTACAGGTCGTGCAGGGGGCGACGATTGCGCACGGCTTTCATCAGAAAACCGGCGAAGGCGCCGTCCTGGGTGTGCACCACATCCACGGGAAAGGCCGCAAAGGGCGACTGTTTGGGCCAGGCCGGCATCCACCATGGCAGCAATCTTGTTGGCCAGCTGGGGCTTGTCAGGCGTCTTGTAGAGCTTTTACCGCGTGGTTGCGCCGGTTGGCGGCAGCGTAGACGCTGCCTTCACCGCCTCGGCCCAGCTCGTTCACCCAGCTTCAGTCGGCGCCCACCGCCCAGACGCAGTTTCAGTCCGTAGGCAGGGGTCTTTCTCGTGATCGGCACGGGAGGTCATGGGCGGTGGGGTGTCTCTGGGATGGGGGTGTTCTGCGCCGGGCAAAGGCCATCTGGAAAGGTCTCAGGGCCCGGGGGCTGTCAGCAAAGGTGGCTTCGTGATGGCGTCTGTCTTGTTCGGTAGCTTATGTTTTGGTGTTGAATGGATAGTTCTGGGTGCAGCACGGCCATGACCAGCGTCTTGTCATCGTCCGTGCGGCTGTTGACGGCCTCGCTGTTCAGCCAGGATTTCAGCTGGCTGGACAGGGTGTGCGCCTTGCCGGGTTCTTTAGGCAGTGGGGCGGCCATGGCTGAGAAGAACCGTGCAAACGGGTCTGCGTGGTCGTGTCCAGCACCATGCGTTCTATGCCATCGGAAAAAAGCGCCAGCGCATCGATGGGCTGTCGGGTGATGTTCGTGCGCAGGGGCGTGGGCGGCTCGTCGGTGACAAAGCGCGTGGTGGACGCGTATTCACCGTGGTCTGGCCAGGAAAGCGCCTGCCAGGTTCCACCGTCGGCCAGGCGTGCCACGATGCCACCATCACCAATATGGGCCACTCAGCGTTTCCTGTCCGTTGGACAGGGCTCAGAACCAGCGTGCGAGGCAAAGTCGCGCAGAAAGCCCTGCGTTCTGTGCGGCCGCACGAATGCGCTGGCGTGCTTCGTCGGCCCATGTCCGCACGGTTTCTGCCGAGGGCAGGGCGGATGCGGTCAGCCGGGGTTCTTGCAGGGATGATGCGTTGGGTGTTGATGCCGCCGCCAGGTGGCGGCGTGCGGCCTGGCGAATCGTGCGGCAGGTGATGATGGCACCCTGCTGTCCGTGGCTGGCGCTGCCAGCACCATCATCATCGCAACGGCCACGAACCATTCTGCGTCGCAGGTCTGGCTGCCGCTGTTGACGGGAACAACGGCGCAGGCCTGGGCATCCTGCAGTGGCAGGTTGTGCTTCAGGTGTGAAGTCCCTGTGCTGGAGGCCGCTATCCAGGACCAGTGTTTCATGGTCATTGGGGCAGGTGTGCGGAGTCCTGAACGATCGGGGTGGCTCAGGCGATGCTGCCCCAGCCTTTCGGGCCGGTGGGGTTTTCCAGCGGCACGGCGTCGCCGGGGTTGGAGCGCGAGACGGAACTCCAGCGAGCTGGACAGCCAGGCAAACAGCTCGCGGAAGGCCAGCCCTTCAGTTTCAGGGGATCGCGCACGGCCAGCTGGCGCAGCTGGTCCCGATGTCGGCGTCGTCCACGCCCACGGCGTAGAAGGCGAACTCTTGCGTGCTTCGCCGCTGGCAATGGCCTGCGCAGCCTGCCGCCAGCTGTCGGTGGGAGCGCCGTCGGTGATGAGGAAGATCCACGGACGGTAGTAGGTGATGCTGCTCTGGCGGTATCAGCGCCTTGCGCTGGCGCAGTAGCTCAATGCCTTCCTCGATGGCCTGCCCCATAGGGGGTGAGGCCCTGCGCCTGCAGCTGGGGCCTGGAACTGGCTGGCGCTGGTGAAGTCCTGCGCGACCAGCACGGGTCCGAAGGTGACGATGGCCACTTCCACGCGCTTGGCGCTGAGGCTGTCGGACTTCAGCTCTTCCTCGAAGGCCTGCAGCCGGCGTTGAGTTCCCTCGATCTTGCCGCCCGCCATGGAGCCGGAGACATCCAGCAGCAGCAGGCAGGGCAGCGCGGCTCGGGGTTGTCAGCGAACTCGGCGGCGGCAAAGGGATTGGCGTCGGCGTGCATGGCGTCGTTTCTGGGAAAGGGATCAGGGGATTCTAGCGGCGGCACGTTGGTGGGGCACGGTGATCCCCATGGCTGGATGATGTCAAAGGCGGAACTATTGCCGCTGATGCTCGAGTTTTGGGGGCAATGCGTGACGGCTTCGACCCATGCTTTCTGGGGTCTTCGTGCTGTCGTGGTCAAGGCGTCAGCGGCTGCAACGGTATCCGTGCGTCAGCAATCCAGCGGGATCCGGCCGCAGTCGTCGGTCTCGCCCACACGCACCTTGCGCAGGTAGCACTGCACAATCTTTTGTGCCGGGCTTGAGCACCTGCAGGTTTTCCTTCAGCTTGCGTGCGGCATAGTTGGCCTTTGTAGGCGACGGAAACCACGGCGGTGGCGCCATCTTCGGTTCGCACCTGGCCCAGATAGATGTACTTGCCCAGCTCGGAAATCGGGCGAATCGATCAGGGCGATTTCATCGGAAAGGTTGAGGATCTTGCCCACGAGGGGCTCCTGTATCGGTTGGCGGGAGCCCCATGCTGCGCGTCCTGTGGGCTGCCGTCATTGCGGATTCTCAATCGCAATGAGCGGTCAGTGCACCATCATGCACACGGTGAAGATGGTCATGCACTGCGCAGGGGGTGGCATGCTGGGAATGAATCGAGCCCGACGCATGCCACGGCTTTCGGGGCCTTCGTCCGCCCCCTGGGGATGGGCTGATGCTTACTGGCAGCTGAAGCTCTCGGCGCTGTTCTCGTCGCCTTCGCCGCGATAGGTGGCCACTTGCGGGTACGGGCATAGCGGCTGGGTCTTGCCGGGGAAGGCGCGGCCCTGGGCGATGATGCTGGCCGGGGCCTCTCCCTTCTCGGCCCAGTTCTCCAGGGCGGTGAGCGGGTCGAAGTCGTCCAGGGCATTGCCCTCGCCGCAGTGGGTCATGCCGGGCACCATGAAGAGACGGGCGAAGTCCTGGGTGCCCGGGGTGTCGTGCTGCAGCTGCCGGTACCAGTCGCGCAGGTCGTTGGCCGAGAAAGACGGGGTCGGAGGCACCCTCGAAGATGATCATCTTGCCGCCGCGCGCCTTGAAGGTGGTCAGGTCGGTGGTCACGGCGTCGTTGAGGGCGCCGGTCTGCGGGTGAGCGGCAGGATGGTGTCAGTTCACCTTGAAGGTGTCGAATTCGGCCTGGTAGGGCGTCGCGAAGTAGTGCGGCAGCGACATGGCGCCCTAGCACGATGTTGCGGGCGTTGGGGGTGGCGGTCTGGGAGTCACCCAGTTTTCCAGCCGCGCCAGTTGCCGCTGTTGATGCCGGCATCCCACGGCCAGCTGGCGTAGAGGGGCTCGCCCTTTGCTGGTGCGTGCGCCGCCAAAAGACGGCTTCCAGCAGGGCCACCTTCTCCCTGCCGATGTCCTTTTCCACCATCCGGGGCTTGAAGTCGCATCGCTCCCAGGCGTTGACCAGGCCGTCCTTCAGGCCGTCCAGGGCGTCGCAGCGTTCCAGCACGCCGGCTACCACGGCATCGAGGTCCTTCTGGGTGAGGGCGTTGGCAAAGATCCGCTCGCCCCTGTTCGTTGACGGGGCGGCCTTCAGGAACTGCTGGTTGTCCCACGACTGGGCGATGGCGGCGCGCGAGAGCCGGAAGCCCGGGTTGCCGGCCACCACGCCGTCGAACTGCAGCGGGTAGCGCATGGCGGCCATCGTGGCCTCGCGTCCGCCGTTGGAGCAGCCCATGAAGTAGCTGCGTCGGGGCGCTGTGGGTACATGGCCTGGATGAGCTGGCGGGTGGTGGCCACCACCTTGCCGGTGGAGGCGTAGGCCAGGTCCAGTCGGGCCTGCTGGTCCTGCCGAAAGAGGGTGTCACGGCCCTGGTGGCCGCCGTCCATGCTCACCACGGCATAGCTGCGCAGCGCGCGGCGGGGCCGAGCTGCCGCGGGTGGGGATGCGGCCCAGGGCGTCGGCCACGAAGCCATTGGTGCCGCCGCCGCCCTGGAACAGGAACTTGTGGTTCCAGCGGGCAGGCAGGCGCAGCTCGAACTGGGTGCCGTAGTGGCGACCATCGGCGCCGGTGCGGGGTTCGATTTCGCCGCGCACCACGCAGTGTTCCTCGGCCTGCAGTGTCTGGCCCGAGGCGCCGGTGAAGGCCGAGTTGGGGTCCTGCGCCAGACCGCCGCGCTGCACCCACTTCACGCGCTGGATGACCACATCGGGCAGCTCCACTTCTCAGGGTCGCTGCAGCGGCTCTGGGCGTCGGCGGCATTGTCGGCGGGCTGCGGCGGCGGCCTGGGCGCTGGCGGCCCAGAGCAGGCTGCCGGCGGAAAGACTGCTGGCAAGCAGCGGCAGCAGGGCGGGAAGGCGGTGCAGTTTCATGGCATGGGTTCCGAAAAGGGGCCCGAAAGGCAGCATCGGGGGAGGCAGCCATCGGGCATGGGCGTTTCCGGCCAGGCCTTCCCGGGATGTCAGAGACAGCAAACCATTTTTAACGAATTGGTCTGCAGGGGGCCGGACGGCAGCGGGGCGCCGGGAGCGATATCCGGTCATGGGGGCTCCCGGCAAGCCCCTGGTCCGGTTCAGGCGGACTTGTAGACCAGCACGGCCGCGGTCAGGTCTTCCAGGCGCTCGCCCACGGCCTTGAAGACGGTGATGGCCTGGTCGCTGCTGCGGCCCGGGTGCTGGCCACGGCACAGGGCCCTGCAGGTCGGCGCGGATGTCGCTGGCACTGAAGCGGCCGGTGTCGAAGGCCTTGAGCAGGTCGCCGGACTTGGTGGGGGCTCGTCGGTATCCACGAAGACCTCGTTGCCGATGAAGCAGTCGGCAGCGGCCTCGACCATGTTGGGCTTGAAGCTGCCCACCAGGTCCAGGTGGGTGCCGGGCCGCAGCCAGCTGCCCTGGATGAGAGGCTCTTCCGCGAGCGTGGCGCAGCTGATGATGTCGGCCTGTCGGGCGGCGGCTTCCAGCGACGCCGGGGTGCCGTCCAGGGGATGGACGTTGAGCACGCCCTGCTTGCGCAGGGTCTCGGCCAGCACGGCGGCACGCACCGGGCGCGGGTTCCAGATGTCGATGTGCTCGATGTCGCGCACGGCGCGCATGGCCGCAGGCAGCAGTGCCGCGATGCGGCCCTGCCCCCACGACGAGCAGCCGTTTGGCATCCTTGCGTGCCAGGAAGTCGGCGCCCAGGGCAGCGGCGCCGGCGGTGCGGCGTGCGGTGATGGCGTCACCGTCGATGAGGGCCAGCGGCACGCCGGTGGTGGCGCTGTAGAGCACGTAGGTGGCGTGCAGGCCAGGCAGCCCCTGGGCGCCGTTCCCGGGGAAGATGTTGATGGTCTCACGCCGAAGAAGCCCTGTTCGTTCCAGGCGGGCATGATCAGTGTGGTGCCCTGCACGCCCTGGCCTCGATGGCGTGGGTGTGGCGCAGCGGCACGGTGGCGCCCTGGGCAAAGGCCTCGCGCAGTGCGGGGATCAGGGTGCGAAAAGGGCAGGGCAGCCCGGCATTGTTCGGCATCGAACTGTTTCATGGTGGTGGCAATGGGATGGGATCGGATCTGCCGGGGCATCGTGCCCGACCCGGGTGCATGGAGGCGGCCGTGGCCCCTGATCCCCGGCGGGGCAGCAGGAATGATTCAGAGGAAGCGCTGCACCGAATAGGGTGATGGGTCGGTGAATGGCTGCTGTCCGGTCATCAGCTCTGGCCAGCAGGCGACCGCTGACGGGCCCCAGCGTGAGGCCCGTGGTGGGCGTGGCCCACGTCGAACCACAGGCCGCGGTGGTGCGGTGCCGGGCCGATGATGGGGCGCATGTCGGGCGTGCACGGGCGCCGTCCCATCCAGGGCTGACTTTCCACTTCTTCGCCCAGGGGCCAGAACTGGCGGGCGATGCGGGTGGCCTGGCGGGCCTGGCTGTCGTTGGGCGGTGCGTCGGCAGGGCCAGTTCCACACCGGTGGTCAGGCGCACGCCGTCGTTCATTTCGGCCAGCACGAAGCCCGAGTCCCGGTCGCAGACGGGGAAGGACGGGGCCGGTGCGCGTCGTCGATGCGGAAATGCAGGTGGTAGCCGCGCTTGGGGCGCAGCGGCAGCCGGTAGCCGAAGCGTTCGGCCAGGGTGGCCGTGTCGGCGCCCAGTGCCAGCACGACGTCGCTGGCATGCAGCTCGGTGCTGTCGGGCAGCGGCAGGCGCCAGCCCTGCTCGGCCTGTTGCAGCGCCATGGCGTCGGCGTGGATGAACTGGCCACCGCGCGAGCGGAACAGCCCCGCGTAGCCTTCCACCAGCCGCACGGGTGACTGCACGGTCCAGGGATCCTGCCAGTGGATGCCGCCGGCGATGCCGCCTTCCGGGCGCAGGCCGGGCAGGCAGGCGCGCAGGGCGTTGTCGGGCAGCACCTCAATGTTCAGCCCCCAGCGGCGGGCGTCGTCCTGCGCCTGGCGCGACAGTTCGGCAAAGGCTTTCTGGCCGCGCACCAGTTCGATCCAGCCGCCGTCGCGACGATGTCGTGCAGGTTGGCCGCGCTGATGAGCGGCTGGTGCTCGGCCACGCACAGCTCGATGAGCGGGCGCATGTCCTCGGTGGCCTGTGCCAGGCGGGCAGGGGCGGATTCCCGCCAGTAGCGCCACAGCCAGCCGGCATACCAGGGCAGTGCGCCCCATTGCAGGCGCAGCGCACTGTGACGGTTGCTGGCGTGGCGCAGCAGTTCGCCAGGCTGACGCGGGAAGGCGTAGGGCACCAGGCTGGCGCGCTCGATGAGCCCGGCGTTGCCGAAGCTGGTGCCGTGGCCGGGTTCCCTGTCGGTCCACCAGGCAGATCCCGCTTGCCCTGCGCCTGCAGGGCCAGTGCAGCGCTGACGCCGACGATGCCGGGCACCCAGGACGACGACATCGACGTTGTGGTGGGATGTGGGGTGATCATGATGGCGGTGGAGTGAGTTCGGGGCAGGGGATGCCGCCCGGACTCGTGCAGTCTAGCCCGACTTTCATTCTGCCGCCTCGGCAACATGGCCGGGCCGAGGCGGGTAGGGGATATCCCTGATGCTTTGAGGCGTAGGCCAAGGGCCTGCCCTCCGGAAGCGGCCAGGGGCGTCAGCCGTCGATGCCGCCCAGCAGCACGTATTTCACTTCCACACAGTCCTCGATGCCGTATTTGGAACCCTCACGGCCCAGGCCGGACTGCTTGACGCCGCCGAAGGGGGCGGCCTCGTTGGACAGGATGCCGGAGTTGACGGCCACCATGCCGTAGTCCAGCGCCTCAGCCACGCGGATGCTGCGGCCCAGGTCGCGGGTGTAGAAGTAGGCGGCCAGACCGAATTCGGTGTCATTGGCCCAGCGCACCACTTCTTCTTCGGTCTCGAAGCGGAAGATGGGGGCCAGCGGACCGAAGGTCTCTTCGCGGGCCACACGGGCCTGCTGCGTGACGTGGCTGACGATGGTGGGCTCGAAGAACAGGCCGCCCAGGGCATGGGGCTTGCCGCCAGCCACCACCTTGCCGCCTTTTTCGACGGCGTCAGCGATGTGCTCCTGCACCTTGGCGATGGCGCTTTCGTCGATCAGCGGCTCGAAGGTGACGCCGGCGTCCAGGCCGTTGCCCCACCTTCAGTTCGGCCAGGGCAGCGGTGAACTCTCGACGAAGCGGTCATGGATGCCGGCCTGCACGTACAGCCGGTTGGCGCAGACGCAGGTCTGGCCCGCGTTGCGGAACTTGGAAATGAGTGCGCCGGTGACGGCCGCATCCAGGTCGGCGTCGTCGAAGACGATGAAGGGCGCGTTGCCGCCCAGCTCCATCGACACCTTCTTGATGGTGCCGGCGCACTGGGCCAGCAGCAGGCGGCCCACTGGTGGAGCCGGTGAAGGAAAAATTTCTTCACCGTGTCGTTAGCCGGTGAGTTCGCCGCCGATGGCGCGCGAGCTGCCGGTGAGCACGTTGAAGACGCCGGGCGGAACGCCGGCGCGCTGGGCCAGCTCGCCAATGGCCAGTGCTGACAGCGGGGTCTGTGAGGCCGGACGGATGACGAAGGTGCAGCCGGCGGCCAGGGCTGGCGCCGCCTTGCGGGTGATCATCGCGTTGGGGAAGTTCCAGGGCGTGATGGCGGCGCACACGCCGATGGGCTGCTTCACGACCAGCACGCGCTGGCTGCTGTTGTTGGAGGGGATGATGTCGCCGTAGATGCGCTTGGCCTCTTCGGCATACCACTCGAAATAGCTGGCGCCGTAGGCGATCTCACCGCGGGCCTCGGCCAGCGGCTTGCCCTGTTCGGTGCTGAGGATGACGGCCAGGTCGTCGGTGTGCTCGGTGATCAGCTCGAACCAGCGGCGCAGGATGGCGGCACGCTGCTTGGCGGTCTTCTTCTGCCAGGCAGCACGGGCGGCCTCGGCGGCGTCGATGGCGCGGCGGGTCTCGGCGGCGCCCATGTCGGGCACGTGGGCGATGGTCTCGCCGGTGGCCGGGTTGGTGACGGCGATGGTCTTGCCGCTGTCGGCATCCAGCCACTGACCATCGATCAGGCAGCGGGTCTGCAGCAGGCTCGGGTCCTTGAGCTTCATGGTGTCTCCTGGGGTGTTCGCCCGTTCAGCGAATGATGGGCAGCCTTCTATGCTATCCAATATCCGGGCTCGCCCCTTCACTGGGGAAGTCCCGGAGGAGGGCGCCCGCTGCTGCCGGTCGTTGAGGAGGGGAGACAGGAGGGCGCCCGCGGCCAACGGTCGTCGGGCTGGAAGACACCTGCCGGGATGCCCTGCGCCCTTCGGGATGGGCGCTTTCCGATCGGAGACTTTCAGCTTCCCTGGGTGGTGAGCTGCAGCAGCCGCTGCTGGGCGTCGTGCTCGGGCGAGCAGCTCGCCGCCGACGTGGTAGTCGCCGTTGCTGTCCATCTTCCAGGCGGCCGTGTCGGGCTGCAGGTAGTTCAGCAGTCTTCCTCGATGACGCGGCGCTGAGGGTGGCGTCCTTCAGCGGGAAGGCCACTTCGACGCGGCGGAAGAAGTTGCGCTCCATCCAGTCGGCCGAGGCCAGCCAGAGCTTTTCCTTGCCGTCTGCCCAGAAGTAGTAGATGCGGCTGTGCTCCAGGAAGCGTCCCACCACCGAGGTGACGCGGATGTTCTCGGAGAGACCCGGGATGCCGGGGCGCAGCGCGCGAGACGCCGCGCACGATCAGGTCGATCTGCACGCCGGCGCAGCTGGCTTCATACAGCGCCTCGATGATGCGCTCTTCCAGCAGCGCATTCATCTTGGCGATGATGCGTGCCTGCGGCCCGGCCTGGGCGGCTTCGGTCTCGCGCTGGATGGCCTGCAGCAGCGTGCCATGCAGCCGGAAGGGCGCCTGCAGCAGTGCCTTCAGGCCGCCGGCGGTGCCCAGACCGGTCAGGCGGCGGAAGACCTCGTGCACGTCGGCGCAGATTTCCTCGTCGGCGGTGAAGAGCCCGAAGTCCTCGTACAGGCGCGCCGTGCGCGGGTGGTAGTTGCCCGGTGCCCAGGTGGGCATAGCGACGCAGCCCGTCGGCCTCGCGTCGCAGCACCAGGGCCAGCTTGGCATGGGTCTTGTGGCCCACCACGCCATAGACCACGTGCACGCCCACTTCTTCCAGCTTTGGCAGCCCAGTTGATGTTGGTCTCTTCGTCGAAGCGGGCCATCAGCTCCAGCACGACGGTGACTTCCTTGCCGGCGCGGGCGGCTTCCATCAGCGATTCCATCAGCACCGAGTCGGCGCCCGGTGCGGTAGATGGTCTGCTTGATGGACACGACCTGCGGGTCGCGTGCGGCGCTGCGCAGGAAGTCCTTCACCGGGTTGAAGGACTCGTAGGGGTGGTGCAGCAGCACGTCGCCAGCGGCAATCACGCTGAACAGGTCGTCCTTCTGCAGGGCGGCGGGCTGGCTGGGGCGTGAACGGCGGGAAGAGCAGGTCAGGGCGCTCGACCAGCTCGATGATCTTGGCATAGCGCCCCCAGGTTGACCGAGCCGTGGACCCGGTAGCAGTCCTCTTCGTTCAGGTCGAATTCCTTGCGCAGGCGTTCGAGCCACTTCGGGGCTGATGTCGGCCGTCATTTCCAGTCGCACGCCATGGCCCCAGGGGCGCTGACCCAGCTCGTCGCTGAGGGCGCTGCGCAGGTTGGTCATCTCCTCTCGTCCACGAACAGGTCGCTGTTGCGGGTGAGGCGGAACGAGCACTGCGTGCAGACGGTGAGCCCGGGGAACAGCTCGTTCATGAAGCCCTTGATGATGGACGACAGCAGCACGATGCCGTGCGGCACGCCCGCCACCTCGGGAGGCACCTTGAAGGCGATGGGCAGCACGCGCGGCGCCTGCACGATGGCCAGGCCCTGGGCGGCGGCCGAGGCATCGCGGCCGTCCAGCTCGACGGCGAAAGTTGAGCGTCTTGCTGGAGATGCGCGGGAACGGATGGGCCGGGTCAGAGGGCGATGGGGGTGAGCAGTGGCTCGATCTCGCTCATGAAGACCTGATAGGCCCAGTTGCGCAGGGCGTCGTCCCACTGGGCGGGAAAGAAGACCTTCACGCCTTCGGCTTCCAGCGCGGGCAGGATGTCGCCCGCAGCACCCTGGTACTGGCGCTCGACCAGCTCGCGGGCGCTGACGGCCAGGGTGGCGATGCTGGCGCGTGCCGTGGCCGCCAGCGGGTGTTGCTTCGGGCGATTTCCTTCAGCTCGGCCACGCGGATCTCGAACAGCTCGTCGAGGTTGCTGGAGACGATGGTGATGTAGCGCAGCCCGCTCCAGCAGGGGGCGTTGGGGAGATTCGGCCAGCGCCAGCACGCGGCGGTTGAAGGCGATGATGCCCTCGCTCGCGGTCCAGCGGAGGGGGCAGGGGAGTGGCGGTGTCGTTCACGCGGGATCCTCGGGATTGCCGCCAGTTTAGGCCCAGCCGCCTGCCGGCTTGGCGGATGCTGACCCCGGGCGCTGGTCTGGAGGTCGCCTTTTCAGTCTGTTGCGTCGGGCGGGAAACATCAGGATGATGTCGGGCTTGGGTGTCCTGTGTAGCCGTTTTTGTTGCAGAATGCCGATCAGATCCAATCAAGAGATGATTCGATGAGCGATTCCCTGCCGCGACGGCCCCTGGCTGCCGTTGACCTGGGTTCCAAACGGTTTCCGGCTGCTGCTGGCCGAGATCGACCAGTCTCGGCCGGTCCCCAGCTGCGCATCCTCGACCAGATCAAGGAAGCGGTCCGGCTGGGCGCCGGGCTGGACCGGCAGTTCGAGCTGTCCGAAGAGGCGCCAGCGAGGGCGCTGCAGGCGCTGGGGCGCTTGCCGAGCGGCTGGAAGGGCCTGGGCTGGAAGCCTTCCGGGCGGTGGCCACCAACACCTTCCGGGTGGCGCACAACATCGGCGCCTTCCTGAAGGAGGCGAGCGCGGCGCTGGGGCGCCCCATCGAGGTGGTGGCCGGGCGCGAGGAAGCACGCCTTATCTACCTGGGGGCCGCTCACAGCCTGCCACTCGACCATCAGCTGCGCCTGGTGGTGGACATCGGCGGCGGTTCCACCGAGTGCATCATCGGGTGGACGAGCAGCCCCGACGGCGCGAGTCGTTGCAGATTGGCTGCGTGGCCCCTCACGCAGCAGTTCTTCAGCAGCGGCAAGATCACCAAGGCGGCCATGCGCAAGGCGCGGCTGCATTGCGGCGAGCAGCTGGCAGCACATGTGCACGGCTTCAAGCGGCTGGGCTGGCAGTACGCGGTGGGTACGTCGGGCACGGCCAAGGCGCTGCTGGCGCTGGTCAACGCCAATTTCGGCCATACGGCCATCACCCGCGAAGGGCTCTCGCTGCTGGAGGACCTGTGCGTGGCAGCCGGCCATGTGGATGCGCTGGCCGATCTGCCGGGTCTGCGCGTCGACCGGCAGCCGGTCATCGCCGGCGGCCTGGCCGCCATGCAGTCGGTGTTCGACGAGGTTCGGCATCGAGGCCATGGGCTACTGCGACTCGGCCCCTGCGCGAGGGCATCCTCTACGACCCTGCTGGGTCGCGAGCTGGGCGCCGACCAGCGCGAGATCACCATCAGCCATCTGGTGGAACGCTACCGGATGGATGATCAGCACGGCCGCCAGGTGGCCGACGTGGCCTGCCAGCTGCTGCGCGAGCTGAAGGGCTCGCGGCAGGAGCGGGGCTGCACCGGATGCGGGCAGACCGTCGCGGCGCAGGCCGAGTCGGACGCGGCCTCTTCGGACAGGGAGCTGGCGTGCCGGGCTACGGGACGGCCCACCCGTCGGGGTGCAAGCCCGAGAGCCTGATCTGGGCGGCCCGCATCCGTGAGATCGGTTCCTTCATCGCCCACGACAACGCGCATCGGCACGGGGCCTACATTCTGGCCAATGCGGACCTGCCGGGCTTCTCGGCCATGGAGCAGCAGGAGCTGTCGCTGTTTGTGCTGGCCCAGAGCGGCGGGCTCAAGAAGGTGCGTGCGCTGGAGCCCACCATGACGCAATGGCAGCAGATCCTGTGTCTGCGGCTGGCCGTCATCCTGCAGCGCCGGCGCGACGGCCGGGAAACGCCCATCACCATCCGTGCGCTGCCGGGCGGGCCCGAGGCGGGCTGGGTGATCGCGTTGCCGGCGGCCTGGGCTGAGCAGCATCCGCTTACGGACCAGTCGCTGCGCCAGGAGATCGAGGAATGGGGGCGCGTGGGCGTCTTCCGTGATGTGAGCTATGTGTTGCTGGATGGTGAACAACCCGGGGATGACGAAGATGAGCGACGCATGAACGACGCAGCACCGGCCGATGACGAGCGCACGAAGCCGATCAGGCCACGGGGGCCGAGACCGGTACCGGGAAGGGACGCAGCCGGGCCGCACGGTCGGCCGGTGGCATGGATGCCCGCTACCTGAAGGAGCTTCAGGCCTTTCTGGAGGCCGAGGCCGAGATGGAGCGGCAGGGCGTGGACCTGCTGGCTGACCCCGAATACCGGTCGCTGCGTGAGCTCGTACATCGATGGGGACATCGACCAGCAGGAATTCGTGGCGCGGGTGGAGGCGCTGGCCGAGTCGCGTCCGGAAGAGGGCACGGTGAGCTTCACGGCACTGGATGAAGCCGAGGCAGCGCTGGCTGGCATCGACGACGATGAAGAGGCCGATGACGGGGACGACGACGATGAGGGTCGTGGACGGGTGCCGCGGCCGCGTCATCACTGAGCGTTTCAGGCAAGAGGCTGACGGCCCCTGGGCGCGCAGGGCATGCACAACCGTGGCGGCTGACATCTCCGGGCGGTTCAGACGGATACGGTGAGGGCTCGGCCCCTGCAGTGTCGGCCCTGAACCGCTGACCCCATGAAAAAGGGCTGTTGCAATCTCGGTTGCAACAGCCCTCGCTACTTTCTGGACAGTGTCCGTCGTGGCCGGCGGCGTGCAGCTGCCGCCGGTTCGGGCGCCGGCCGGATGACCGGGCGCCCTTCAGGACCTCAGACCAGGAAGAAGTAGGCCCACAGCGTGACCAGGATGATGCACAGCACGTTGAGCAGCATGCCCACCTGCATCATCTCGCGCTGCTTGATGAGGGCCCGTGCCGAACACGATGGCGTTGGGCGGCGTGGCCACCGGCAGCATCGAAGGCGCAGGAGGCGCCGATGCCGATCACCATGACCAGCGCCTGGGCAGGTTGAGCTGGGTGGCGATGCTGGCGAACACGGGCACCAGCAGGGCGGCGGAGGCCGTGTTGCTGGTGAACTCGGTCAGCATGATGATGAACGCGGCCACCGCCAGGATGACGATGAACGGGTGCGTGGTGACGAACTGCGAGGCCAGCGCCTGACCCAGGGCCAGCGAGGCACCGGACTTGTCGAGCAGGCTGCTGAGCGCGATGCCGCCGCCGAACAGCAGCAGCACGCCCCAGTCGGTGTTGGCAGCCACATCACGCCAGGTGACGAGGCCCAGCACCACCACGGTGACGGCAGCGCCAGTGCCACCACGGTGTCGGGGCTGTCGATGCCGAAGGTGCTCTTGATCTGGGCGCCCAGGATCCAGGCAATGGCCGTGACGATGAACACCAGCAGCGTGAGCAGACGCGGCGGGTTCCAGGGAATCGGTTCGCTGTCGCCGATATCCACCTTGCGGCTGAAGTCGGGACGCAGCACCACGTACATCGAGAAGAGCACCAGCGGCATCAGGGCCAGCATCATGGGCGGGCCGTAGTTCATCCAGCCGCGGAAATCAGGCCCGAGTGCCTTGGCGCGATGGCGTTGGGAGGCGAGCCACCAGCGAACCCAGACCGCCCACGCTGGACGCGTAGGCAATGCCCAGCAGCACGAAGACGAAGGTCTTGCGATCCTTTTCGGGGTCCAGGTGCGACATCATGCCCCATGGCCAGCAGCAGCATCATGGCCGTGGTGGCGGTGTTGCTGATCCACATCGACAGGAAGGCGGTGACGGCAAAGAGTGCCAGCACCGACACCAGCATGTTGCCGCGCGACAGCGAGATCAGCCACAGGGCGATCTTGCGGTCGAGCTTCTGGACGTGCAGTGCGGTGGCCAGCGCGAAAGCCGCCGAAGAAGATGTAGATGATCGGGTCGGCAAAGCCGGCCAGGGAGCCTGCTTTGGTTCCCATGCCCGGCACACCGCTGACGGCAGCCAGCACCGGCACGATGAGCGCGGTGACGGTGATGTGCAGGGCCTCGGTGAACCACAGGATGGCCACGAACAGCAGGATGGCCCAGACCCTTGTTGGCGGGGATGTCGTAGGGAAGCACCGAGTACACCGCCCACGAGATGAGGGCAGCCGCCACCGCGGTGAGCAGCGACTTGTGGGTGCCCTGCGGGAACAGGGACGGGTTGTTCAGCGGGGCTTCGGCAGCCGAGTTGGGCATGATGTCTCCATGAAGTACGGGGCGGGTACGGGCACGGACCGGGCCGAGCCGGATCGCCGCCGAAGTATAGAGCGTGTCGGGGTGCTTCGGATCACCCGCACGACACGCGCCGATGCGCGGCAGGGCGTGTCCTCTGCCGTGCAGGGCCCCACTCGGGAAAGGGATCAGCGGTGCGGGTCGGTGCCCAGCATGCAGATGGCCCCTCACCACGAAGGTGCTGGGCACCCGGGCGTCGATGGGAATGCGCTGGGTGGAGAACTGCGACAGCGAGCTGATGGGATCCTTGGCGCGCTTGATGCGGTAGCTGCCGTCGCTGTTCTCGCTGCCTTCGCCGCGCAGCGAGGTGGCAGGGCGCGATGGGGCGCGCCTTCGCACAGTACAGCCAGTTCCTGGATGCGGGCGCCGCTGAAGGCCGGCCGCACCTCGCGGGTGGTGGCCGTGAAGTAGGTGAGCTTGTCCAGCTTGTGCTCACGCAGGCTGCGGCGATCCACGTAGATCAGCTGCTGCTCGCGGTAGCGGGTGCCGGGGGCGTTTCGTGAGACGGCGGCCCAGTCGGGTTTGCCGTCACCACGCACGGTTTCCGACTTGCCGGGGCGGCGTCCATTTCGCGCGCTGCTCGTTGCCGCCGGACATCTGGGCGGGCGCGTGGCCCTCGTGCATGGGGGCGTGGGGGTCATCGGAGTCGATGCCGGTGCTGGCACAGCCGGCCAGCAGGCCGGCCATCGACAGGGCAAGAGCAAGCGGAGTCAGAAGGCGCATGGGTATGTCCAGTGTAGGGATGACGGATCCGGCAATCGTAGCGTGTCCTGACCGATCAATGACGGCAAAGCATGGATGTTCTTTTGCGAATGGGGCGTGTTGGTTGCTATTTGTATGAATGCGTAAACTTGTCGGACAGAGTTCCGGGGAAGGGACGATGGAGTGGGCAACGCTGGCCGGGCCGGTGGAATCGGAACTGCTGATCAAGAAAAAGCCGTTTCCTGGGGCGGTGATGCCGGTGAGCGGACGGGCCGGAGGCCTATGCCGAGGTGGCACGCCTGAAGGCGCTGCATCCCGGGGCCGTCCATGTCTGCTGGGCCCTGCTGGCCGGCGGGCAGTCGGCCGCGGTCGATGACGGCGAGCCCAGTGCTACCGCCGGCCGGCCCATGCTGGACGTGCTGCGTCATCAGCAGCTGGAAGGCGTGCTGGCTACCGTGGTGCGCTACTCGGCGGCATCAGGCTGGGGGCTGGAGGGCTGGTGCGGGCCTACACCGACACGGTGGCCACGGCGCTGCAGCAGGCCGAGCGGGTGCCCATCATTCGCCAGGTGGTGCTGGGCTGCCGGGTGGGCTATGAACTGGAAGGGGCCCTGCGGCGCGAACTGGCCGCCCGCGAGGGCGTGCTGCTGGACGTGGCGCATGCGGCCGATGTCAGCGTGCAGCTGCAGCTGCCCGAACCACAGGTCGAGGCGTTCGCGCGTCTGGCTGGACGATGCCGGCCATGGCCGCGTGCAGTGGTTCGAGCCCGAAAAAGGCAGACGAGGCGTAGGGTCGGCTTTCTGCGGCACCAGGACGGAAATTAAACTAAAAGTAACAGTTTCTGTCCGGCTTGGCGTGTTCGGGCCGGTTCCTGTGTCGATCGAGGAGTCAAAACTCTATGAAGACCTCTGCCGTCGCTCTGGGGGTGGGCGCCATGCTGGCCGCCAGCCCCAGCCCTTGCCCGGGATCATGTCCTGCTGGATGCCGGCAAGGCGCCTGCCAATCAAACCATCACCAGCAAGTCGCTGGGGTGAAGAGCGCCAAGCCCTTCACCGTCACCACGAAGACGCTGCATGGCGGACGGCAGGAAGGTGTCATGCTGGTCGAGATCGACACCGGCGCCATGAAGATCACCGTCGTGCCCACCCGCGGCATGAACGTGCTGCAGGCCGTGGCCGGTGACGTGCGGCTGGGCTGGCATTCTCCGGTCAAGGAAGTGGTCAACCCGTCCTTCATCGAGCTGACGGGCCGCAATGGCCTGGGCTGGCTGGAGGGCTTCAACGAGCTGGTCACCCGCTGCGGTTATGAATGGGTGGGTCACCCGGGCAGGACACCGATGGCACGCTGCTGACGCTGCATGGCCTGGCCGCCAACATCCCCGGCCTCGAAGGTGGTGCTGAGCGTCGACGAAGCCGCCCCTACACCATCCGCCTGAAGGGGCTGCTGCGCGAGCAGGCCTTCAAGAAGGTCGATTACGTGATCGAGACCGAGCTGAACACCGTGCCGGGCGCCACCGCCTTCACCGTGCATGACAAGCTCACCAACCAGGGCGACTATCCGAAGGAGTACCAGGCGCTCTATCACAGCAACTTCGGCGCGCCGCTGCTGGAAAAAGGATGCGAAGTTTGCCGCGCCGGTGCGCGAGGTCTCGCCCTTCAACGACTATGCCAGGCAGGGATCTGGCCACCTGGCAGACCTATCGCGGCCCCACCAGCGGCTATGACGAGACCGTCTACAACGTCTTCCCCGTATGGCGATGCGGACGGCAACACGCTGGCCGTGCTGCACAACGCCGCCGGCCAGCTGGGCGTGAGCCTGGCCTTCAACGTCAACCAGCTGCCCGCGTTCTCGCTCTGGAAGAACACCGACACCGAGAAGCAGGGGCTATGTGACGGGCCTGGAGCCGGGAACCAGCTTCTCCTACAACCGCAAGTACCAGCGTGACCTGAAGCTGGTGCCCACCATCGGGCCGAAGGAAAGCCGCGAGTTCCAGATCACCTACACGCTGCTCGACAGCAAGGCCAAGGTGGACGCTGCGCTCAAGCGCGTCGAGACCATCCAGGACGGTCGCAAGACCACGGTGCGCGAAACGCCGCTGGCCGTGCCGCAGCCGGGTGATCGACGTCGACCGTTGCAGCCGCCCCTGCCGGCTTCCCGCTTCAGGGCGGCTGCCGGCTGGTCGCGGCATGAACGCAGCGGTCGCGTCGCCAGACCAGGCCGGCCTTGTGCCGGCCTGCGTGCGTCCGGGGACTGCCGCCACGAGTGTGGCTTTTTCGGCTATCTTTCCGCCTGCTGCGGGACTGCACCGCGTGGCCAGCGCCTTCCGTCCTTCCTGTCCTTTACCTTCTGCCTGCCGGCAAGCGCCAGGGACCGTTGTCGGGTCATCGATCCGCAGCGTTCGGGCCAGCCGGCAGCGCCGTTCAGGCCATCGTCCGCGATGGAGCCCCATGCCCACTCTTCTAGACAGAACCTTCAAGCTGAACGAGACACGGCACCTCGGTCAAGACCGAGATCCTGGCCGGCGTCACCACCTTCCTGACGATGGCCTACATCCTGTTCGTCAACCCGACCATCCTGAGCAGCACCGGCATGCCCAAGGACGCGGTGTTCGCTGGCCACCTGCGTGGTGGCGGCGCTGGGCACGATCGTCATGGCGCTCTACGCCAACTATCCCCATCGCGGTCGCCCCGGGCATGGGCCTCAACGCCTACTTCGCCTACACCGTGGTGGGCTCCATGGGCTACAGCTGGCCGGCGGCGCTGGGCGCCGTGTTCCTGTCGGGGCTGCCTGTTCCTGCTCATCTCCGCGCTGGGGCTGCGCTCGCTGCTCATCACCGGCATTCCGCAGACCTTGCGGGCCGGCACCTCGGCAGGCATCGGGGCTCTTTTTGGCCATCATCGGCCTCAGCAACGCCGGCATCGTGGTGGCTTCGCCCAAGACCCTGGTCACGCTGGGTGACATGCCACTCCATTCCCCGTGCTGCTGGCCTGGCTGGGCTTCTTCCTCATCGTGGCGCTTGATTACCTGAAAGTGACGGGCTCGGTGCTCATCGGCATTCTCGTGGTCAGCGCGCTGTCCTTCCTGGTGGGCGGCAACCACTTCGAGGGCGTGGTGTCCATTCCCAGCTCCATCGCGCCCACGTTCCTCGCGCTCGACATCATGGGCGCGCTGGCCGGCGGTCTCGTCAACGTGGTGCTGGTGCTGTTCCTGGTCGAGCTGTTCGACGCCACCGGCACGCTGATGGGCGTGGCCCGTCGCGCCGGTCTGTATGTGGGCAATCCCCACGCCGGATCAGGACCGTCGTCTGCGTCGCGCTGATGGCCGACAGCACCGCCATCGTGGCGGGCTCGGTGCTGGGCACCTCCAGTGCCACCGCCTACGTGGAAAGCGCTGCCGGCGTGCAGGGCCGGCGGCCGCACGGCCTGACGGCGCTCACCGTGGCCGCACTCTTCCTGCTGGCGCTCTTCTTCTCGCCGCTGGCCGCCGTGGTGCCGCCCTATGCCACCGCCCCTGCGCTGATGTTCGTGGCCTGCCTGATGGTGCGCGACCTGGCCGATCTGGACTGGCGTGACAGCACCGAAACGGTGCCGGCCGTCATCACGACGCTCGCCATGCCGTTCACCTACTCGGTGGCCAACGGTCTGGCCTTCGGCTTCATCTCCCATGTGGCGCTCAAGACCCTCACCGGTCGCTGGCGCGACGTTCACCCGCTGACCTGGATCATCGCGCTGCTGTTCCTCGTGCGCTTTGCCTGGCTGACCGGCCACTGACAACCATGGACTCTTCTTCCCGTACTCCAGAGGCACACCGGACGTCGGAAGTGCCCCCCGTACCCAGGACGCCACTGCCCGGCCTGTTCGTCTCGCACGGATCCCCGATGTTTGCCGTGCGTCCCAGCAAGGCAGGGCCGCTGCTGACCGAGCTGGGGCGTCGCCTGCCGCCGCTGCTGGCCGTGCTCGTGCTGTCGCCCCACTGGTCGACGGATTTCCGAGGTCGAGATCACGGCTGGCCCGCAGCCCGAGACCATTCACGACTTCGGCGGGTTCCCCGACGAGCTTCACCGCCTGCGCTATCCGGCGCCTGGCGCACCGGAAGTGGCGCGTCTGGCCGCCGAGATCCTGGCGGGTGCCGGGGTGCCCGTGCGTCTGAACACGGAGCAGGGCCTGGACCACGGCGCCTGGGTGCCCCTCATGCACCTGCTGCCCGAGGCCAAGGTGCCCGTGGTGCAGATCTCCATGCCGTCCTGGGCGAATCCCGGCCGGCGCTTTCGCGCTGGGCCAGACCCCTGGCGCCGCTGGCGGCCGAAGGGCGTACTGCTGGTGGGCTCGGCAGCCTCACCCACAACCCTGCGCGATGTCTTCCGGCGGCATGGGGGACGCGCCGGGATGGGGATGCCAGCTATGTCGATGCGTTCAGAGGCTGGATCCGTCAGCAGCTGCAGGCGGGCGATGTCGAGGCCATCCTGGACTATCGCCGCCGGGCACCCGATGCGGCCCGGGCCCATCCCACCGAGGAGCACTTTCGTGGGTCTGCCCTTTGCGCTGGGCGCCGGCCGCCTGGAAGAAGGGCTGGAGATCGTGGACGGCGGGGTGGACGACGACTTCCTGTCGATGGACGCCTACGTGCTGGGCAAGCTGCCAGACCGGGGCGAGGGGCCCAGGCATCATGAATCAGGTACCTGCTGTGCAGGGCTGGCGGGCTGATTGCCCTGACAGCCCTGACAGCCCTGACAGCCCTGAGCCCTGTCGGCCGTCGCGCAGAAACGGAGGTGGGCAGGTGCAGCGGGAGCAGAGGCTGCAGCGCGTTGGGGGCAGCCACCCGTCCGTGGGCTCGTCGCCACCGGGCTGCTGCCACACTGGCCGCTCCAGTGCGCGGGCCAGGAAGTCCACCAGCCGAGCGCACCTTGATCGGGCGGCAGCTTGCGGGTGGGGGTAGAGCGCATAGATGTTGCGCTCGCCCGTGTTGTATGTGCGGCAGGAGCTGCACCAGCTCGCCCCGCCGCAGGTGCTCGTGGATCATGAAGTCCGGCTGCAGTGCGATGCCCTGATGATCCAGCGCCACACGCAGGCAGGTGTCGCCGTTGTTGGCGAACAGTCGGGTTTCGCTCTGAACCGTCTCGCGCCCGTCGGGCCCTCGAAGCTCCATTCCCGGCACGGGCCGAATAGCTGTGAGACGATGGCCCTGATGGTGTGCCAGATCCTTCAGCACCTTTCGGGGTGCCGTGGCGTTCCAGATAGGTGGGGTGGCGCACAGGATGAGCCGGGTGGTGGCCAGCCGCCGGCTGATGAGCGCGGAATCGGTCAGGACGCCGATCCGCACCGCCATGTCGTAGCCTTCCTCCACCAGGTCGACCATCCGGTCCGACAGCACGATGTCCAGCTGCACCTGCGGGTTCTCGGACAGGAAGGTGGACCACAGCGGCGCCAGATGCAGGGATGCCGAACGAGTACGGCACGCAGATCCGCAGCCGACCATAGCCCTCGCCGCTGCGCGAGCGGATCTCGGACTCGGCCTCCTGCACCGCCGCCAGCACTTCCTTGCAGCGCTCGAAGTAGCGCTGGCCCTCGGCCGTGAGTGAAAGGCGCCGCGTGGTGCGCTGCAGCAGACGCGTTTCAGGTGCTGCTCCAGCTCGGCCACATGCCGTGAGACCGCTGCCTTCGAGATGCCCAGCACCGACATCGCCTTCACGAAGCTGCCGGCTTCCACCACGGCCACGAAAGTGGACATCGCCTGAATCTTGTCCATCCGCCCTGAATCATTTGTACACGTGATGCATGATCATATGCGAAATGTGACGTAACAAACCGTCATCAGGATGGAAGAGACTTGCACAAAACCGCACAACGATGCCAGTATGGGGTCCCGTCCATATCTCCAATCTACCTACTGGAACCCGATGATCAAGAAACTTGCCCGCCGCTTGACCGCAGTTGCCGTGCTTTCCTGGCCGTTGCCGGCGTCCAGGCCGAGACCCTCAGCGTGGCCGCCACCCCGGTTCCGCATGCCGAGCTGCTGGACTTCGTCAAACCCAAGCTGAAGGCCGAAGGCGTGGAGCTTCGGGTTCGCGTCTTCAACGACTACGTGCAGCCCATCCAGGCCACGGTCGACAAGGCGGTTGACGCCAACTTCTTCCCTGCATCGCCCGTACCTGGATTCCTTCAACAAGGAACACAAGACCAACATCGTGCCCGTGCCCGAAGCCGCCGTGCACGTCGAGCCCTTCGGTCTGTACTCGCGCAAGATCAAGAGCCTGAACGATCTGCAGGACGGCGCCACCGTCGTGCTGCCCAACGATCCGTCCAACGGCGGTCGTGCGCTGCTGCTGCAGAAGGCCGGCATCATCAAGCTGAAGGATCCGACCAACATCCTGTCCACCTCGCGTGACCCTGGCCGAGAACCCCCCACAAGCTGAAGTTCCGCGAACTGGACGCCGCCTTCCTGCCGCGCGCACTGGATGATGCCGACCTGGCGCTGATCAACACCAACTACGCGCTGGCCGCCGGCCTGCAGCCCACCCGTGACGCCCGCTGCTGGAAGGGGCCGATTCCCCCTACGCCAACATCGTCACGGCACGTCCGGACAACGCCGAGTCGCCGGCCATCGCCAAGCTGATGAAGGCGCTGCGCTCGCCCGAGACCAAAAAGTTCATCGAAGAGAAGTACAAGGGCGCCATCATCCCGGCGTTCTGATCCTCCTGGATCTTTCCCCCGTCGGCCCGTCAGGGCCGCGGGCTGTTTTCTTGCCTGCCTCCCAGGCGTTGCCGTGAGCAGGCCTAGGGCCTGTCCGAATTCCTGATGCGGGATGGTGGCTCGCGCTTACAGCCAGCCGACCTTGCGGAAGCGGCGATACAGGATCAGCCCGATGGCCGCCATCAGCAGCAGCGCCACCGGATAGCCCATCTTCCACTTTCAGCTCGGGCATGAACTCGAAGTTCATGCCCCAGATGCTCGGCCAGCGTGGTCATCATCGCGAAGATGGCCGCCCAGGCCGCCAGCTTCTGCTCACCTCGCTCTGCTCCAGGCCGATCAGCGACATGTTCACCTGCATGGCCATCAGGATGCCGTCGCGCACCCCGTCCAGCGACAGCGTGATGCGCTGAAGGTGGTCGTGCACGTCGCGGAAGTAGTCCTGAAGCCCCGTCGCCGCCCGTCGGGGTGCCGCGGCTGGTGCACAGCCGCAGGAAGAGCTCGTCGCGCACGGCCGGCACGGCGTGGCGCAGCTCCGTCACGTCCAGCTTCATCGAATGCAGCCGCAGCATCATCTCGCGCGTGGGCTGCTCGCGGAAGATCTCGGTCTCGACGGATTCCAGCTGCTCCTCCAGGTCGTCCACGATGGGGATGAAGCGGTCCACCACGGCGTCAGTCAGCGCATACAGCACGAAAGATGGGCCCCTGCTGCAGCAGCTCCACCTCACGTTCAGCCCGGGCCCGCACATCCGAGAAACCGCGCCGGACGTTGTTGCGGATGGAGAGCACGAAGCGTGGATTGACGAAGATGTAAAGATCGCCGTAATGGATCTCGCCGTCATACTGCTCGGCCACCTTCATCGTGACGAACAGCATCCGGTCGTATTCCTCGACCTTGGGCGCTGGCCGCCGTGCAGCGTGTCCTCCACCGCCAGCTCAGGCAGGTCCAGGATCTCCTGCAGCATCAGGATCTCGGTCGGTACCGGGTCCTTCAGCGCAATCCAGGCGAATCCCTCGCTGTTGGCCAGCACATGGGGCAGTTCGTCGATGGCGATGTCGGCCTCGGCGCTTGCCGTCGGCGTAGACGACGCAGTTGATCATCATGGCGGGCGTGTCCTCGGTGTCCCGGAGAGGGGTCGGCGTCTGTTTGAGCGATGCCGGCGGAATCGCTATCATTGCGCCATGGTATCCGGTTCACGCCGGAGCATGGGGAAGGCCTGATACATTCCCTCACCGCCGCCATCGGTGGCGGTCTTTTCGCCGGCATTTTACGTAGTCGCCTCTTGCTGCCGGGCTGCATGTTCGTGACGTTGCCGGCGTTGTCGCCGGGCAGGGAAGCCCGTGCTGTCGCATGCCGTGTCGTTTCATCCGTCCGCCGTCCCTGCGGGGGAGGGGCCAGGGTCGCGTCGATGAAGGGCTCTGGCCTTCTGCTGGCGCTTCAGAAACCATTCCCGGCATGAAAAACTGCTCACCGCCTGCCCACGTTGCTGCCCCTGCTGTGCATTTGCAGGCCTGGCTGCCGGCTGCAACCTGCTCGCGCCTGAGGCGTCCGGCCACGTGGCCCCAGCCCGGCAGGGACTTCTTCCTGCTTGTTTCAGGGCTGATGCTGCTGGTCATCGTGCCCGTCATCGGCCTGGTGCTGTTCCTTGCCTGGCGCTACCGGGCTGGCAATGTCCCGGCCACCGGCGCCCCAGACGCCCGCCGCGCCCCCTGGCCGCAGATCGCCCTGTGGACCGTTCCGCTGATCATCGTCGTTGCGCTGGCCGTCGTCTCCTTCCGCAGCGCGCCCACGTCTGATCCCGTCCGCCCGCTGGCAAAGACCCATGCGCACCATGCCGCTCATGCCGGCGTCGAGCCGCTGGAGGTGCAGGTGGTGGCACTCGACTGGAAGTGGCTCTTCATCTACCCCGGGGAAGGCATCGCCACGGTCAACGAGATGGCCGTGCCGGTCGGCCGTCCCATCCACTTCAGGCTGACGGCCTCGTCGGTGATGAACTCCTTCCACGTCCCCGCGCTGGGCCGCACGGTTCGCGTCCTGCCGGGCACGGAGAGTCAGCTTGATGCGGTCATCAGCCAGCCCGGCACCTATGTGGGCCGCTCGGGCCACTATTCCGGGGCCGGCTTTGCGGGCATGCAGTTCCGGCTTCTGGGGCTGGACGAGCAGGCCTACACCGCCTGGGTCGAGAAGGTGCGTCGCAGCGGTACCGGTCCGCTCACCCGCGCCGACTACCTCAAGCTGGCCCGGCCCAGCGTCAACGAGAACGTGCGTGAATACGCCAGCGTCGCTCCCGACCTGTACCAGCGCATCCGCCTGCGCTGCGTCGAGGAAGACCGGATGTGTTCCGACATGATCATGGCCATCGACGCGCAGGGCGGTCTGGGTCGCCTGGGCGTCGATGGGGTGGTCCGCGAGGCCATCAACCAGCCGAGCCACCGGGGCGAGATCACGGTCTTTCGCTCCTACGTGTCCGAGGCGCTGTGTACGCCGATGATGCACGCCACCGACATGCAGGCCCAGAGCCCGCTGCCTCTGCCGAAGCCCGCTGTACCGGCTGTACCTGCAGTCCCTGCTTCCCCCGCCGCCCCGTAACTGCGGTACTCTGCCTGGCCGCCGGCGGTTTCGGCGGCCCCCGTGCTTTCTGGACCTCCCAGGCGTCGCCGGGCGCCGGGCAACCTGGTAAAGATCGAGATGTTCGAGCAAGCCGACACCGTCAAACTCTTGCTGGGCCGCCTGTCCTGGGAGGCCATTCCCTTCCATGAGCCCTGTCCTGTTTGCCCTCTTCGTCGCCGTTGCCCTGGGGTGCCTGGCCCTGGTGGGGGCATGACTTACTGCAGGATGTGGGACGCTTCTGGCGCCACTGGGTCACCAGTGTCGATCACAAGCGCGTCGGCCTCATGTACATCGTGCTGGGCCTCGTCATGCTGCTGCCTGGCGTTGCCGGGGCGCTGATGCTGCTCTGCAGCATGCCCTGTCCGCTGGCGACGGCCCGGGCTACCTGTCATCGCATCACTACGGCCAGATCCTTACAGCCCACGGCGTGATCGTGGTCTTCTTCGTGGCCATGCCGCTCATCACGGGCTTCATGAACTACCCTCGTGCCGCTGCAGATCGGCGCCCGGGGCACAGCCTTTCCGTTTCTGGGCAACCTGGGCTTGGATGAGCGCCTTCGGCGCCGTGCTGGTGGTGCTCTCGCTGTTTGTCGGTGGGTTCTCCCAGGTTGGATGGCTCGCGTATCCGCCGCTCTCGGGTATCGAGTTCAGTCCGGACGTGGGGGTGGACTATCACGTGTGGGCGCTGCTGATCGCCGGGGCGGGACCACGCTGTCGGCCATCAACCCTCATCGTCACCCTCGTGAAGATGCGCTGCCCCGGCATGGGCCTCATGAAGATACCGCTCTTCACCTGGGGCGCCCTGTGCGCCAACGTGCTGATCATCGCCATCTTCCCGGTGTTCATGGCGCGCGCTGTTCCTGCTGGCGCTGGACCGTTTCGCCGGCACCCACTTCTTCACGAACGATCTGGGCGGCAACGCCACGATCTACGTGAACCCTCATCCGGGCCTGGGTCCTTCCCGAGGTCTGCGTGCTGATGCTGCCCGCGTTCGGCATCTTCTCCGAGATCACGGCCACCTTCAGCGGCAAGCGCCTCTTCGGCTACACCGCCATGGTGGGGGCCACCTGCAGCGTCACCCTCTTGGCCGTCCTGGTGTCGCTGCTCCACCTCCTGCCCCTGGGTGCCGGAGCCCGAGTCGATACCTTCCTTGGTCTCTCGACGCTGATCTTCGCCATCCCCATCAGGGGCCATGGTCCTCAACTGGGTCTTCACCCTGTACCGGGGGCCATCCGCTTCGAGGTGCCCATGATGTGGGTGCTCGGCTTTCTGACCATCTTTGTCGTGGCAGGCCTGGCCGGGGTACAGCTTGCCGTGCGGCCGGCCAACGATGTGCTGCACGACAGCCTCTTCGTCACGGCCTTCTTCCACCATGTCATTCTGGGGTGCGTGGTCCACGCCCTGATGGCCGGCATCTCCACTGGTTCCCGAAGGCCTTCGGCTATCAGCTCATCCCGTTCTGGGGCAGGCTCTCGTTCTGGTGCGGGTTCCTCGGCATCGGGCTCGCCCTCACGCCGCTCTACATGCTGGGCCTCATGGGCATTCCACCCCGCATGAGCCACGTTGACGATCCGTCGCTGCAGGTCGGGTTCCTCATCGCCGCCAGTGGTGCTGGTCTGATCCTGGTGGGCATCCTGTCCCTCATTGCCCAGCTGGTGCACAGCTTCATCCGGCGCCCTGCGTTGCGCGACGAGACCGGCGACCCCTGGGATGCCCGCACGCTGGAATGGTCCACCGCCTCGCCGCCGCCGGACTACAACTTCGCGTTCACCCCGGTCGTGCATGAGATTGATGCCTGGTGGGACATGAAGCGCAACGGCCATGTGCGGCCCACCGGCGGATTCATTTCCATCCCATGCCGAAGAACACGGCGGCCGGCTTCACCATCGCCGCACTCGGCGCGGTCTTTGGCTTCTGCATGATCTGGCAGATGTGGCTGCTGGCCGGTGCAAGCTTCAGCGTGCTGCTGGGGGCCATCATCGCCCATGCATTCAGCCATGGGCGGGCATTCCCATCACGGCAGCCCAGGTCGAGGCGCACCGAGGCAGGCCGGACCCGGCTTCTGGCACGTCACGTCTGAGCGTCTGCCCCGTCCATGATCCGCCCCGTCCATGATCCGCATTCGCCCCTCTGACATGAGCGCAGCCCCTGTCCCGCCAGGGACCGGCCGAAACCGGTACCCGCCAGTTCCACCTGACGGAAGCGCATTTTCCCCGGGAACGGGACGATGCTCGGCTTCTGGCTCTTCCCTGATCGGTGATTTGCTCTTCTTCGCCTGCCTCTTTGCCGCCTATGCCGTCCTGGGCCGAAACTACGCGACCGGCTTCTCCGGGGCGGACATCTTCGACCTGAAGCTTGTGGCGCTGAGCACGGCCCCTGCTGCTGTGCGCGTCCTTCTCGGGTGGCCATGGCGTCGTGGCCATGCAGGACAGCGAGAAGCACGCCACGCTCGGCTGGCTGGCTCTGACCGGCCTGTTCGGCCTGACCTTCCTGGGCATCGAGATCCACGCGTTCAACCACATGATCGGGATGGGGCCACGCCCCAGCGCAGCGCCTTCCTGTCCGCGTTCTTCGCGCTGGTGGGCATCCATGGGCTGCACGTCGCTTTTCGGCCTGGTCTGGTTGATCACCCCTGCTGGTGCAGGTCGGTCAGCACGGCCTCATCCCTGCCAACCGGCGCCGCATCCGGTGTCTGACCCTGTTCTGGCACTTCCTGGACGTGGTCTGGATTGCCGTGTTCTCCCTTGTCCACCTGATCGGATCCCTGTCATGAGCGCCTCCCGGCATTCCAGCCCTCCTGCGGCGGCAGGCCGGCATCCGCCTGCTCCTGACACCCTGGGGCAACCCCCGCGCGCCAGCGGGACGGACTGCAACATCGGCTTCCTCCTGTCCGTCATCCTCACCCTCATTTCCCTTCGGGCTGGTGATGACTGACGCCTTCGAGGACACGGCCACCACCGCCATGATCGTCATGGGCCTGGGCGCCATGCAGATCATTGTGCACATGGTGTACTTCCTGCAGATGAACCGCCGGGCCGAGGGAAGCTGGGTCCTCCCGGCCCTCATCGTCACCGTGCTCCTGGTCGCCATCCTGCTGGTGGGGACACTGTGGGGCATGGCCCTTCCCGACGGCAACGCGGTGCCGGGTTCCTAGGGCAATCACCAATCCGGACGGGTATCGCGCTGCAGCAAGTGCCCGGAAAAATTGTCTAAACTCTTGGCCTGATGCGGATTTGCATCATTCCGCAGGGCAGGGCGCTTCCCGAGCAGGGCAGGAGGCACCCTCACAGAACACATCACACAGGAGCGCAACCCGTGGAGGCACTGCAGAATTTCCTTGAATGGCTGGGCGGATACGTCTGGGGGGCTCCCCTGCTCATCCTGCTGGGCGGCACCGCCATCTATCTGTCGTTTCGCCTGCTCTTCCTGCAGGTCCACATGCTGCCCATGGCGCTGAAAGCAGGCCTTCTCGCCCCCAAAGGAACACGAGAAGGATCACGAGGGCGACATCAGCCACTTCGGGGCGCTGATGACCGCGCTCTCGGCCACCATCGGCACCGGCAACATTGCCGGCGTGGCCACGGCCATCGTCTCCGGCGGCCCCGGCGCCGTCTTCTGGATGTGGATCACCGCCTTCTTCGGCATGGCCACCAGTGCACGGCGAGGCCGTGCTGGCCGTCAAGTACCGCATCACCAACGACAAGGGGAGATGAGCGGCGGCCCCATGTACTACATCGAGCGCGGCCTGGGCATCAAGTGGCTGGCCGTGCTGTTTCTGTTTGGCGTGCTGGCTTCCTTCGGCATTGGCAGCTCGGTGCAGGCCAACTCGGTGGCCCAGGCCATCCAGGCCAGCTTCCACGTCGATCCCTGGATCACCGGCGCGGCGCTGACGGTCCTGACTGCCGTCGTGGTGCTGGGCGGCATCCAGAGCATTTCAAGGCCACCTCGTTCATCGTGCCGTTCATGGCCATCGTCTACGTGGTGGGGGCTTGCCATCATCTTCCTGCACTACGACAAGGTCATTCCGGCTGTGGAACTCATCTGCCGTTCGGCCTTCGGGCTGGATGCCGTGGTGGGCGGCGCCATGGGTACCGCCATCCGCTATGGTGTGGCGCGCGGCGTCTTCTCCAACGAGTCCGGCATGGGATCGGCGCCCATTGCTGCCGCCGCAGCCAAGACGGACCATCCTGCCGGCAGGCGCTGGTCTCCATGACGGGTACCTTCCTCGACACCCTGGTCGTCTGCAGCATCACCGGCATCGTGCTGGTCATCGGGGGTCTCTGATGCCACCAGTGGCGACACGGGGCGGCACTCACCCTCCCACACCTTCAACGACCTGCTCCCGGGTCCCGGTGGTTGGCTGGTCACCTTCGGCCTGGTCTTCTTCGCCCTATTCCACCATCCTGGGCTGGTGCTACTACGGCGAGAAGTGCGCCTCTACCTGGGGGCGAGAAAGTGGTGCCCATCTATCGCGTCATCTACGTCGTGACGGTGCTGCTGGGGGCCGGTGTCAATCTGGGCCTGGTCTGGGCGGCGGCTGACGTGTTCAACGGCCTGATGGCGGTGCCCAACCTCATCGCGTTGCTGCTGCTGTCCAATGTCATCGTGTCCGAGACCGGGACTTCATCCAGAAACGCCGCAGCGGCGAGCTGCACTGACTGCCGCGGCATCGACCATGGCAGCATCCGAAGCCCCGCCTGGCGGGAGCTGCCCTGGTCCGTGATTTACATGTTAATAAGCCATGAAAAATCGAAAGCTTCCCATTTTTGATCCATGTCAATGCAAAATGGTGCGTGACTATCTCAAGATAATATCTGATAGGCATTATCAGTCTTTCTTGAAAGGTCGGCTTTCGTGGGGTAAAAGTGAGGCCGATTTCGAACCGAACGGCTTTCGATCCTGTTGCATTAGTGCGTTTTCCGGAAGAGAAACGAGAAGCCTTCTGCGCCAGTTAACAAGAACGGATCAACGGATCCAGATCATGACGACAACGCTTCCCCTATCCAAGCTTCACAAAGGGGCGCATGTGCACATCGAGAGCATTGCGCCCAATCGGTCTTCGGTGACCTGGACCCCGTCGCGGGCCGCCGTCTGGCTGACCTCGGATTTTTCCGACGGGCGTGCCCGCTGATGGTCGTTGCTACTGGGCTGCTCGGGCGCGGACCATTCGCCGTGCGCCTGGGCAACCAGTCGCAGTTTCGCCCTGCGTGAACCCGAGGCCGCCAAGATCCTCTGCCGGGTCGCCGCATGGGCTCACCCTTTTCCTTCAACCCATGCGAAGGAGGTCCGCTGATCATGGCCAGATCCTCCGCCAGCCTGGCGCAGCCCGTCATCTGGGCACGGCTGCTCAGCCCAGCCGGCAGGCGCCACCTTTGCACTGCTGGGGGCGCCCCAACTGCGGCAAGACCGTGCTCTTCAATGGCTGACCGGCTCGCACGCCAAGGTCGCCAACTATGCCGGCGTCACCGTGGACAGGCGCGAAGGCCCGTTTCGTGATGCGACGGAGGTGCGCATCATCGACCCTGCCGGGCACCTACAGCCTGCGCACCACCAGCCCCGACGAGGCGGTGGCCCGTGACGTGCTGCTGGGCAGAGTACGGGGTCCTGTCCGGACGGCATCATCGCCGTGGCCGATGCCACCAACCTGCGCATGACGCTGCGCATGATGCTGGAGCTCAAGACCCTCGGGCCTGCCCATGGTCATCTCGCTCAACCTCAGCGACGTGGCCCGCGCCCGCGGCCTCGAAGATCGACGCCGAAAAAGCTCGGCAAGCTGCTGGGCGTGCCGGTGCTCGAAACCGTCGCCATCCGACGCGAAAAGCGGCGTCATGGCGTGGAAGACCGCGGCGCTGGCGCTGCCCGCAGCCATGCACGCCAAGATCGACCCCGGTCGAGGGCCCGAAGGTGCTGCAACAGTCTCGACAGCAATGCCCTGTACGAACAGGTCGAGGACATCCTTGCGCAGGTGGTGCAGACCGAACTGAAGCTGCCGCCCTGGCACCGTACGCTCGACAACATCGTCATGCATCCGTTCTGGGGCATGCTGGTCCTGCTCACCATCCTGCTGCTGGTCTTTCAGGCCGTCTACACCTGGGCGCAGCCGGTCGTGGACAGCATCCAGGGGCTCTTCGATTCGCTGGGCGAATGGGTGGAACCACGCTGCCACAGGGGCTGCTGTCTGACCTGCTGGTCAACGGCGTGATTGCCGGTACCGGCAGTGTGCTGGTGTTCCTGCCGCAGATCACCATTCTCTTGCCTTCATCCTGCTGCTCGAAGACTCGGGCTACCTGCCGCGTGCGGCCTTTCTGCTCGACAACCTGCTGTCGCGCACCGGCCTCTCGGGAAGGGCCTTCATCCCGCTGCTCTCCAGCTTTGCCTGCGCCGTGCCGGCCGTCATGTCGGCCCGCACCATCCAGGATCCGCGCGAGCGGCTGGTCACCATTGCCATTGCGCCGATGCTCACCTGCTCGGCCCGTCTGCCCATCTATGCACTGATCATCGCGGCCGTCATCCCCAACCAGACGGTGTGGGGCGTGTTCAACCTGCAGGGGCTCACGCTGTTTGCGCTGTATCTGGCCGGCATCCTGTCGGCGGCGATCACCGCCTGGGTGCTCAAATGGATGGCACGCAGCAAGGGCAACGTGCAGCAGTTCCCGCTGCTGATGGAGCTGCCCACCTTCCGCATGCCCAATTTCAAACACATCATCACCAGCCTGTGGGACCGTGTGAAGGCATTTCTGGTGCGGGCCGGTACGGTGATCTTCTCGGTAAGCGTGGTGCTGTGGGTGCTGACCAGCTTCCCGTCCGCCCCCGAGGGCGCCACCGGTGCGGCCATCGACTACAGTCTGGCCGGCATGCTGGGCCACCTGCTGCACCCCATCTTCGCCCCGCTGAGCTTCACCTGGCAGATGTGCATCGCCATGATCCCGGGCATCGCCGCCCGTGAAGTGGTGGTGGCCGCTCTGGGTACCGTCTATGCGGTCGGTGCCGGTGGCTCTGAAGATGCCGTCAGCAATGCGCTCATCCCCATCGTGCATAACAGCTGGGGTCTGCCCACGGCCTTTGCCTTCCTGGCCTGGTACATCTATGCGCCCATGTGCGCATCAACCCTGGCAGTCATCCGGCGCGAGACCAAATCCGCCAAGACCACGGCGCTCATCGCCTTCGGTCTGCTGGGTCCGCCTACTTCTTCGCGATGGTGGTCTACCAGATCACTTCGAGGATCTTGTAATGGACATCCAGAACATCATTGTCGGACTCATCGTCCTGGCCGCTGTGATCTACGTACTGCGCAAGTTCGTCTTCAAGAAGAAGACGGCAGATGGCAGTTCCTGTTCCAGCTGTGACAAGTGCGGTGGTGGTTCCGGCGGCTGTCACTGACGGCTCCACCGCCTGTTGAATCAAACGGCCCCCGGAGCAACATGGTTGCCCGGGGCCGTTTCGACTGGCGGATGGCGTTCCGGAGAGACCGCTTGCGCCTGCCGGGTGGGGGCAGGCGCCATGGCTGGAAAGCCGGGGCTTACAGCGAACCCGTCAGCGAAGCCGCCACCAGCTTGCGGAACGGCGTGAAGCGCTGACCCAGGTGCAGCGCGGCATTGCGCAGCAGCTGGCCCGGCGCCGCCTCGGTGGTGTAGAGCGTGGCAATGAGCTTCGTGACCTCGTACAGCGGCCGTGTGGCCAGCATGTGCCGGCGCTCGTAGCGGGCCAGCAGGTCGGGGCTGCCAATGTCCTTGCCGGAGGCATGGGCCGTGCGCAGCTCTTCGGCCAGCGTGTCGATGCTGAGCAGGCCGAAGTTGAAGCCGTGTGCCGTGACGGGGTGCATGCCCACTGCTGCATCGCCCACGCAGGCAAAGCGGCGCGACACCAGCCGGTGCGGCATCACGCCCACCAGCGGATAGCTGTGGCGCGTGCTGGTGAGCTGCATGCGGCCCAGCCGGCCATGGTAGCGACGGGACATCTCCTCGCCGAAGGCGGCCTCGTCCATGGTCAGCAGCGGCTCGATGCGCTGGTGCGGCAGCGTGAGCACCGTGGAGGCACGGTGTTCGCCCGTGACCGGGTCGTCGTTCATGGGCGAGCAGCGCCAGCGTCTGGCCATAGTCGAACCACTCCCACGCCACGTGGTTGTGCGGCACCTCGTGCGTCATCTGGCACACCAGCATGGTGCGACCGAAGTCGTGCATGCTGGCCCCCACGCCCATGGCGCGGCGCGTGGGCGAGAAGCGGCTGTCGGCTGCCACCAGAAGGCGTGCGCGGTGCGTGGTGCCATCGGCCAGCAGCACCTCGGTCATCCCGCCTTCGCCCTGTGCCAGCACGCGCGTGATGGGCTGGCCCGTCATCAGCGTGATGCGGCCGTGCTCCTCGGCCGCGGCCTTCACCTCGGCATAGGCAGCGCGGCGGATGTGATGGTTGGACACCAGCCAGCCCAGCTCGCTGCGATTGGTCAGCGTGTGGCCGATGAGCATGGCGAAGGGGAGGAACCGTTGAACACGCGGGCATCGCGCAGCGGCGAGAAGGCCGCGCCGTCCACGTCCTGGATACGTTTCCACAGGCCCAGCTCACGCATGAGGGAGGCCGAGCGCTGCGTGAGTGCGATCTCGCGACCATCGAAGGCTGCCTCGCGCAGCGCCTCTTCCGGCTGCTGCTCCACCAGACCGATGGTGAGGCCCGTATCCGCCAGGGCACGCGCCAGACAAAGACCGGCCGGACCGGCACCGCTGATGAGGAGATCGAATTCCATGGACAGGCTCCAGAAAAACGGGACAGGGCAGTTTAATCGACCCGCGTGATTCCCGTCTTGATGGTCATCATCAGGCGCATGGGGATGCTTTCAGTGTGGCGGGGGCTCAGAGGAGCCTTCTGCTCAGGGGTTTTCTGGTCAGTGTGTTTCCGTGCCTGGGCCCCGATGGCGTTGCGGCAAACGCTGATTTTGTTATTTATATATTAGTAAACCGCATGAAGCTGGCAGCCTCTCTGGCAACGCCGTCATGCACCCGTTACGGGGATGCGACGGCCGCGGGGACTTGTTCAGAGGATCCCCAGGATCACGCTCACGACCTGTTCCGCCCGCGTACCTGCGAGGGCAGGTGGCCATGCACCGCCCGGAAGGCCTGCGAAAAATGCCCCAGGCTTCTGTAGCCTACATAATGGGCAATTTCCTTCACCGAATGCCGGCCTTCCTCCAGCAAAGGCCAGTGCCACCTTCATCCGCTGAAGCCGCAGAAAGGTGGCTACCCCCATGCCCAGCCGCTCCCGGAAACCCTGCTTCAGATAGCACTCGTTGGTACCCACCCGCCAGGCCAGTTTGCTGATGGACAGTTCGGTGCCGTATTCCGCCTGGATGATGTCGATGGCGTCATCCACCGCACGTCGCCATTGCCCCTGCCGGCGCTTCAAGGGCTGCGGCGGCAGGCCCAGCCATTGGCCCAGCAGCATCAGCACCAGCCCCTCCACCTGAAGCTGCTGCGCCAGCGGCACGGGCCATCAGCATGCCGGGCGTGGACAGCAGCGCATGCAGCTGCTGCATGGGCTGCAGCATGGCGTCGGGCAGGCTGCTGATGCGGATGGCCCCCGTGCCCCGGGGCGCGGCTGCAGGCATTGCTCCAGCAGCCGGCGGGCATCGTCGGCCAGCACATCATCGGCCAGCCAGCGCTCCAGCACGGGCGCCTGCATAGACACATGGCAGTACGACCACGGTCCGGCATGAATCGTGCTGTTCTGCCATTCCATCATGCCGGTCTGGAACCACAGCTCCTGAACCCCCGGGTGATGATGCTCATGCCCGCGCAGGTCCGTCCAGCTCATGCCGCCACTCATCTTGAGCGTGAGGGCCACATGGGGGGCGTAGTGATGTTCCCTCATAGCGCGACCGGTAGGGCAGGGCCAGCGAACCTGTGGCATCGGCGGCCAGAATGCCGCTCTCGAAAAACCTGAACCCCGATGTGCCCCTGCAGCCAGGGCGTCTTCGTGCCCACGCTGGCACGCCCGGCGTGGCTGTCCACTGCCATCACCGGCTCCACCCTTCGCGGAACCACCACAGCAGATGCTGCAGATAATGCGTCAGCAATGGCCCCACTGGAAAACGCCTCGTCCTGGGGAATGAGGCCCTCCGGGCCAGGTGGGGCGCCCATGCCATCGTGCCCCATGCCGGTTTCTTGTGATGACATGATGCGGTCTCGTTACGGTCTCTTCGTCCGATACGCCGGGATTCTGCCAGCCGATCCGGTTACGGGTGTGCCATTGTCGTGCAGACCGTAAGTTCGCCGGATTGTTTGCGTTGGCAAGCTACTATTTTTGTCAGGTAGCCCTATGCCCTAGGGAGGCGCTTCAGACGCACAAAGGCCGCCAGAGACTGCATCCCTGGCGGCCTGTGCTCCTGGCAGCTTCAGCAGGAAGACTCACGCCTTGCCGTCCCCCTGCAAGAGGAGCAGCACGTCACGGGGTCACTCCGGCTTGGCGTTCTGCATCAGGAACTCACGCACGAGTTTCTTCTCCTCCTCGTTCAGCCCCGCGCGCGGAACATGCTCTGCGTGATGCCCTGCCACTGGCGCGGCGTGAACTGCGCCGGGTCGCGTGGGCCGTGGCAGACCGTGCAGCGCTGGTAGAAGATCTTCTCTCCCGGCGACATCGACGCCATGGCTTTCTCGCGCAGCGCGGCGGCCCGATCCAGACCGAAGACGGCTTCATCGATCTTCAGGCTGGTCTTCTGGATGATGCGCGGCGCCTGGTAGCCTTGCTACCGCCCGGATCGGCGTCGGTGCACTTGCGCAGGCTGGCCAGGCAGGTATCTGCCGTGGCGGCCTGCGTGAGCCCTGCAGCCGGCCGGCTGGAGGTGATGAAGTTCACCAGACCGTTGTTGCAGCGACCCTTTGCTGTCCAGCTGCGGCCAGGCACCCTCATAGATGCTGACCACGCCGGGCATGATGCGGTCCGACACCCGGGCTCCCACCACCAGCGCGCCCCGCTCGTTGTACAGCTCCACCAGATCGCCATCGCGGATGCCGCGCTTTTTGGCGTCCTGGGTGTTGATGAGCAGCGGCTCGCGGGTCTGCACCGCATAGGTCTTACGCAGCGGCTCGGCATTGGCCATTTGCGAGTGCAACCGCATGTACGGGTGCGGACTGACCACGTGCAGCTGGCCCCTTCTTCGCATTGCCCAGATACTCGGCCGGCTCCAGCCACTTGGGCATGGGGGCAGTCTGGCAGATTCATCTTCTCGATGGTGGCCGAATACATCTCGATGCGGCCCGAGGGGCGTGTGCAGCGGATTCTTTACCGGATCGGCGCGGAAATCCGCATGTCTAACCCAGCTATTGGCTGCGGCCGGCGTGGGGAGGGTGATTTTCGCCTTTCTCCCAGAACTCCTCGAAGGGCATGAGCTTCGCGGCCGAACTGTTCTCGTAGGCGGCCTTGACGTAATCCATCGGCTCCATCCTTCGGTGAAGGCCAGCTCCACACCGCACAGCTCGGCCAGCCGCCGGAAGATCTCGAAATCATCCAGCGCATCACCCTGCGGGGCGATGACCTGCTTCATTGCATAGAACTTGTTGATGTTGTAGGTGCCGCCCGAGAAATGTCGTTGCGCTCCACCGTCGTGGTGGCGGGCAGCACGATGTCCGCCCAGCGCGTGGAAGCCGTCCACCAGCAGTCCTGCACCACCACCGTATCCACCTTCTGCAGCGCACGGATCAGCTCGTTCAGGTTCTGCTGGTGCGACATGAAGTTGTTGCCGGCGTTGTAGATCAGCTTCACCTTCGGATAGGTGTAGCGGCTGCCGTTGTAGGTGAACTCCTTGCCGGGGTTGTTCAGCATCTCGGAAATGCGTGAGGCCGGGCAGATCTTCTTGACCGCATTGCGACCCCTGCGAAAGCCCCGTGGAGGCGTTGCGCCCGACTGCGGCGTGCCGCCGCCGCCATAGTGCCAGGAAAAGCCCACACCCCTGGCCCGGCAAGCCGATGTTGCCCAGCATGCAGGCAAAGTTCATGATGGCCCAATACGGCATCTCGCCGTGGTGCGCGCGCTGGATGGCCCAGGAGCCCGCAAGCTGCGTGCGCTTCGAGGCAAAGAGATCCGCCAGCTGCCGGATGCGCGCGGCCGGAATGCCCGTGATGCGGCTGGCCCATTCCGGCGTCTTGGCCCGGCGTGCCGTCTGCGTCCTTCGCCTTCCAGATAGGCACGGAAGCGATCGAAGCCCACCGTGTACTGCTGAATGAAATCACGGTTCCAGCGATTCGTCACCAGCAGGTGGTGGCTCATGGCCAGGAAGAGCGCCGTATCCGTGTTCGGGATGATCGGCACCCACTCCGCGTCCATCACCTCATCGGTCGTGGTGCGCTGTGGATTGATGGAAATGCACTTCACGCCGGCCTTGCGGATGGCCTCCCAGTTCAGGGAACATCTCGTGATCGGCCACCGTGTATTCGATGCGGTTGTTCTTGTCCGGGTCGCAGCCGATGAACACCAGCACCTCGGTATGTTTGGCAAAGCCTCTTCCCAGCTGGTCTGGGCCGAATACACCTCCAGATCGCCCAGCACCAGCGGCATGATGATCTGGCCTGCGCCAGCCGAGATAGTCACCGGCCGTCATGGAAGAGCCGCCCAGCAGGTTGAAGAAACGCCCCTGCAGCACATTGGGCCGGAAAATGCCAGCGTGCGACCAGCCGCCATACGAGGAGCTGAAGCAGCCTTCGTTGCCGTGCTTCTCGATCGTGTCCCAGAATGGCCTTGGCCGTGAGACCCAGCGCCACATCCCAGCTCACCTGCACGAAAGGTTCCCTTGCCCCGCAGCGCCGGCTTCGTCTTGCCCGTGCGAAAACCTTCCAGATACGACTTGCGCACCATGGGCCCTGCAATGCGCGTCTTGTCATACGTGCGGGCATGACCCCTTCCGTCAGCATCGGGGTGGGGCGCTTGTCCGAGGCTTGCGGCACCACCTTTTCCAGCCGGCCGTTCTTCACCGTGCCAATGAACGGGCCGTAGTGCGTGGCGTGCGCCACCTCTCCCGTGAAAGTGGCCGGGCCGGGGCACTCGATGCGGCCTGGCAGCCGCTTCTGCGCCAGCGGCCCTTGGGCAACTTCGGCAGCTTCGGCCGCCATCGCATCCTTCAACGCGCCTGGCAGCAGGCTGCCTGCGGCCAGTCCTGCAGCGCCCGTGGCGCCCTGTCTTCAACCATTGCCGTCTTGTGGGGCTCATGGTGCTTGTCCTAATTGTTATGAAAGAGGAGAGCAGTGCTCACCATAACAAAAGAGCAGGACTGGCAGAAGGTCGTAAATCCGCGAATCATCTGCAAAATGCGTGACTCTTGACAAGAGTCAACGAAATCAAGGAGGGCGTTGTATAATCAAATATCTCGACTGCAGATGAATTTAAAGGCACAACTCGTTATTTATTTTTGGTATAGCGCCAGCGGTTACAGGATGATTCCTGTTCGGGTTGATAATTAATTTTTGGCCAGGCCAAGCTTGGCTGCTGGCTTAGCTTTGCGGCAGGGCAGGGGTTGAGGGCCTGCCTGATACGGCCAGATTGCTGGCCGATGTTCTCTTACTGAATCCGGAAGACTTCTTCCAGCGTCTGGGCAGTGAGCACGTTCCGTGTCCAGCGCTTCAGGGTTTCGTCGTCGGCGGCATGCATGAGGGCCTGGGTGGTTGCGTCCATGAGGCCGAAGCGCAGCGATACCAGGTCGGCCAACGTTTCAGGCGCCCTTCAGCCTGCCTTCCAGTAAGCCTTCTTGCCGACCCTCTTGGTGTCCCTCCTGCCGGCCTTCGTTCTGACCCGCTCTGTCCATTGCATCATCTGGGCGTCCTCCGCTCCATGGTTGCCTCATCAGCACAATGACAGGTTACTGCCTGCTCCATACAGGCATCAAGAGCGCAAAGCCGGTATCCGGCGGCATGTCCCATGGCAGCAGCATGTCTTGAATGTCCAGATCTGCCCACCTCGAAGCTGCCCTCTGCGTCACCCCTGACGCAATGCGTCACCCAGGGGCATCTGTGGCTACCCAACAACGACCGACCGCGACAGGCCGGACGGCAAGCTGCGTCCGCTGACCGTGAACTCCGTCACGGGCCAGAACGCGGCCCGCCACCCTGTCGGGCCAGGGATGCCGCTGCCATGCGCTGGCACGGCACTCGCTACAGGGTGGGTGTCGAAGTGAAAAGCGACCGGGCCAGCCACCAGGCGAAACCCGAACACATCCTCACCTCATTGGACAAGGAGTCCAAACATGATGCTGAAACAAGTTCAAAAAGGTTTCACCCTGATCGAGCTGATGATCGTCGTGGCGATCATCGGTATTCTAGCCGCCGTGGCTATCCCGGCTTACCAGGACTACACGGTTCGTGCTCGTGTGTCGGAAGGTCTGGCGCTGGCCTCTTCGGCCAAGCTGAATATTGCCGAGCTCGCCAGTGCAGGCTCGAATGAAGGTTTGGGCGATTCGGCGACGGCGGGAAAGGGCTACAAAACTGGTTGGACCGCTCCTAAGTCGACCACGAACGTCTCTTCAATCAACATCAACAACAAGGGTGTGATTACCATCACGTATCAGACCCCGTGTGGCTCCGGCTAATAAGAATACGCTGACCCTTGTTCCCACCACGACGGACAAGGATGGTGCTGAGACTGAGCTTCCCGCCGCAAACTCGGCATTCTCCCCGATTCTTGGTTCCGTCAGCTGGTACTGCCGTGCTGCTGGTAATACCAAGACGACGTTCGGTGCTGCTGGTACGCTGGAGGGCCGTTTTGCCCCGGCTGATTGCCGCTAATCAGACGAAAGTCTGACTCAGATCCGGGATGCGGTATGACTCGGATAGTCTGAAAGAACGAACACCCGCTGGCGTGAGTTAGCGGGTGTTTGTTTTTTGTGCGCTCCGCTCTGTATGGGTTAGGATGCATGGGGTCGAGTCTTTGAAGCCAAGGGTGGTAAAGGGCATTCCATTACGCACAACTACCCACCCCGCATGGCCTGCATGACGGCGACCGAGACAGCGACATCACGTAGCCCCAGCCACAGGGTCTTCGATCCCGGTTCCCCGTCATGCTTTCTGCCCAGAAAACCGCCAAGCAGCGCAATCAACTGGATCACCTCTCCCAGCTTTGGAACCCCTTTGGGCGGCACCTTGCGGTTGAGCGCATAGGCTGCCGTCCACTCCTGCTTCTCGAACGGCAGATCCGCCGAACTCGGGTGAGATCGCCCCAGACGCATCAGCCGATTGATGCGCCAGGCCCGCACCATGTACAGCGCCGGCACCGTTTCGATGCGTTCAACATCTTCCTGCTGCAAGGCCTCAATCCGGCGGCCTTCTTTCAGGATCAGGAAGAACGACTCGATTTCCCAGCGTGCCCGGTACTACTCGATCAGCTCAAGCACATCGTCCAGCTCTGGAGCGGAAGATTGTTGAGCAGCCAACAGACAATTGGCTCGCTTCCCTTCCGTTGCATCGATTTCCTCAGCCGGCACACAGATCGCAGGCAGCGTGTTCTTCTTGCCATGACGCAGCTCCGACGTTCTGATGCAACTGTGCCGATAACTTCGCACCATCTGACAGAGTCCTGTTATGCTGGCAGCGGATCATGTAACCGGCAGCATGGTCGATATCCTTGGCATGAACCAGAAAATCCATGATGTCAGCTTCACGGTCAGCCATGTAGACCTGCCTGGCCTCAGGCAGCTCCACGGGCGCGTTCGGCCACCTGCTCGTATCCTTCGACCTAGCGCTGGCTTTCCTTGATGCCGTGATGCCTGCCATCGGCGGCCTTGGGCTGTCTTGTCACGCATTCACGCATCCATCACACCCAGTGGCTTACGGGAGGCTTATGGCCTCTCGCTTGGCTCGGACGCTGGGCGTTCGGCAAGCAGTATGAGTAGATCGTTTGGCTACTTATCACACAGATCAACGGTCCTAAACTCATCCTGTATGCCGCTTATGGAACTCTCTCATCGTGGAATCACGGTCAGTCACGGATATCAGCCGTAAAGGCCTGTTGAGAAAGATCCGAAGCCCTGTCTCGACTAGGACGCTAAGTGCCGCGAAGGGTATCACGATGATGGCGATCAGGTAAAGCAGCGGCTGAATGCATAGCGCGATGAAGAACATGCCCCCGATGCCGATCAGGGACAGGCCGGCGGTCAGGATCATTTCTGTCGTGTCTATATCGCGGATATGGCTTATTGCATGAAGCGTGTATTCCCATGTGCCTAGGGGCCAGAAGGACCATCCCTAGCACAGTGTGATCCCCGATCCGTTCAGCAAAGAACCGACCGGGACTCATGCCACGCCGTTCTTCAATTGGGGACTGGAGGGGCTGATGGTTGTAGCTTTCCTGCGGGGTCCGGCGGATCCGCGCACTCGGAGGATGGATGCGGACAAGCACCAAGTTCAGTGTGGCCTTCAGTGCTGTGGCGAGGTTCTGGTTACGAGATCCGGCCAGAGTGCAGATGTAGAGGAGCAGGATGAATCGGCCCAGGATATTCATAGACGAGTTCAGTTCATGGTCCTTGGCGGGCAGAACGGTGGTGGCGCCAATGAGGAAAATGCCCAAAGCGGCGACAGCGCCCAGGATGATGCCGATGAGGTGGGTGTGAAGGGCGGGTTCGTCGGCGTCTGCTCTTCGGTTGACGATGATGTTCCACACGCAGACCCATGCCACCAGGGTGTAGAACAGTACCAGGATGGAAGCTATGGGCAGGGTTCATGACAGCGTGATTGCCGGGGCCGCGAGTGAGCGTCTTGGGAAGGGGCTTTGGAAGAGGCTTTGGTGCCGGACGGAGCGGGCCTTGGGGGCGATGCTGTCATACCGCTGGTTTTGGGTGTGAAGGCATGCGGGCGGGCGGATGGCGGTTGGCGATCACCGGCTGCTCTACACAAGCCGGGTAGGGCGCTGTTCTTGTCGCAGGTCCGGGTCCATGTTCCTTCTGTCGGCAGTCATGCACAACCTGGACCCATTGTTTCAGAATGCTTCGCCATAGAGGCTGGCCTGACATGGAGGAGCGATCTCGCTGGCTGTTGCACTCGAGATGCATCAATTTCATTGTTCCGTTCAGCGTGATCCGAAAGAAGTATCCGGGCGGGCTGGTGCAGTGCCTGCTGGATCATCGGGGCGCTGTGGGCAGTGGCCCCATCTGGTTTGACAGAACATCTGTTTCGGGATGGGGCGATGAATGATCTGGACATTATGTTCATCCTGTCGCGGTGGGAGAGGCTTGGGGTCAGGCCCACAGTGAAACGCCGAGGGAGGAAGGTCTGGAAGGACTGCTGTATTCCGTCGTTGGGAGGATCATCCACGCCGTGTGACTGGATTGAGTACTCTGATCAGAAAGGGATTGTGTGGCTGAAGGGCACGGAGCCGGGCGAGACCATGTACTGTCAGAACTGCACGAAAGAGTACATGTTCAAGCTGATCGAGAAGGAAGAGGATAGGCTTCGATCGATTGAGGAACAGAAGGCGCATGACAGGCGGGAGGGGCGTCTTGCATGTGCCCGATTTCCTTCTGTTCACGGATAGGGATCCTGGTCCGGGAAGTGTTGGCGTCGTGCTGGAGTTCATGGATCGTCCCGGAAACTCACGACGCCGGTACATGAATGAGCAGCTGCTTAAGCAGATGGAACATGCGGTGTACAGCAATAACCTACAGTTCATGTCCTTTCGTGGCCGGCTCATGCGGGTTGTGGACATTACTCTGGCGTATGGAGAGCCGCAAGCGGTCATCCGGCTTCGTGGCGTGACGGCTGAAGATCAGCGGCCGAACAAGTGGCGAGGGGTGGAGCCTGAATGGATTCCCTGGCTTTTTGAGAGGCTGTTGAAGGCTGGGGTGATTGCCCGGCTCCGTGTGGCGTTGAACGAGGCATGGAGCCGCCGGTGTTCTTGACAGCTTCTTGGAAAGTTTGGCTTGATGGTTGAGCGCTGTATGTAATGACAGTATTATGGCGTGGTCGTAGCGCTTGCGCATGCCTTCGCTGAAGGGGCGTGGGCTGGCGGTACGGAGACAATCTCTCGGGGTTTCCATCATGCCCATGAGTCACGACCAGAACTTCAAGAATCTGATTCTTGACTATCCCTTGCAGGCGTTGGCCTTTTCTGCGCCAGAAGAGGCAAAGGCCTTGCCGCCTGATGTTGTCATCCGCTCCGTGCGGGAAGAGTTGCCCAAGGACAGGCTGGGGAGACCGCTTCTTCGAGCTGGACGTGCCACTGTTGGCCGAGTGGCCGGATGGCAGGCGGGAGGCGTTGCTGTTTGTGGTGGAAGAGCAGACGGATCCGGCACGCTTTTTCCATCCGCAAGCTGGCGTCCCTACTGTCTGGCCATTGGCGAGTTCTATGACACCGACCGGGTGGTGCCGGTGGTCATCTTCCTGCGCAGTGGGGCTTCGATTGCTCGTCAGCTGCGCATGGGCGGTGATCAGCAGTGCTATCTGGATTTTCACTACATTGCCTGTGTGCTGCCGGAGATCCCGGTGGAGGATCATCTGAACAGCCAGAACATTGTGGCTCGCCTTAACCTGGTGAACATGCGCCTGGGGAAGGGCCAGCGAATACACGCCTATGAGCCATGCGGTGCGCGGGCTCATGACGCTGGAGTCCAGCTGGGAAAGACAGCAGAAGTACATCGACTTCGTGGAAGCTTATGGCGCGCTTGACGAGGATGAGAGGCGGCGGTATAGAGAACTTTACGTGACGGAGGATGCGCAGATGATGCAGTGGGTGAGCGGCTGCTGGATCAGGGTGAGCAGCGGGGCGTGCAGAAGGGGTTGCAGAGGGCTTCGGCAAGGGCAGCTCGGGCTTCTGGCCGATCTGCTGGCCGAGCGCTTCGGTGCTCTGGATGAGGCCGTGCAGGCGCGCCTGGAGCAAGCCGATGAGGAGACGCTGAAGCGCTGGGGCCGCAACCCGCTGTCGGCCCGGAGCATGGACGAGGTGTTTCGGACGCAGTAACGGAAAGGGGCATCCCATCACGAGCCCCTGATGGCTTCGTGAGGGGCTGCCGCCGGGTGTGGCTGGCGTCCGGGCCGCAGTTTATCGAGGCAGCTCTGTCATGGCCGCAGAAGCTGCCTGTCTGAACTCATCGGCTCAGGTGTTCCAGCGTCATCAGCGTGGGCGGATGCGCGATGTCAATGCGTTGCCAGCCACTCGCGCAGTATGAGCTCAATGCGGTTCTGCCAGTCAGGGCCGGCGGCACGGAATCCGTCAATGACATCCGATGACAGCTGGATGGACTCCATGAATGGTCCATGCGTTCCTGTCGGGCTTGTGTTCTCTGGGGTGGGAGCTTTGCCATTCAGCCATGAGACCATGTCGCTTCCAAGGATGTCCTTGGCAGGAACGGCTTTCTGGAAGAACGATTCGTCCAGTTCCGGACTCTCTTCATCAAAGGGCAGCGCTTATCTGGGCGTCTTCTTCAAGGCTGGGTAGCTGAAGGGTCAGTCCTGATTTGGTGGTGATCTGCATAGTGCTTGGCCTCCCGACGGTTTTGCTTTTCTCAAGCTGATGATCCGTACTGAGGTTTCACGGAGGTGAAAAACCATGACGTGTAGACGGCTGCCTATGGGGGCGATGGCAACGAAACGCGATTCTCCATAGGCGCGGCGGTTCTCTGGATGCAGTAGAGCCTTCTCCCAGTCAGATACTATGGCCTCAGAAGAAAAATTCCATGCTTGGCAACGTTGATGGCTTGCTTGGCGGGGTCAAAGAATAGTTCATCTCATCGAACAGCTGCCGTCGCTGGGGCGTTATGGACGGGCGCACGATAGAACGTCCTGACTGACTTTAGATACAGGTTATTGAAAAGTCAAGGGAAATCGATGGAAATAAGGTACCCTCACAAACCCCTGATGGCTTCGTGAGGGCTGCCCCTTTCCTTTGATGGCGGCTTCCGTCCGGGCTACCCGGTTATCCAGGCAGCCCTGTCATGAGAACGGAAGCGGCTTACTGATTGCGTGCCGCGCCGACCACGGTGCTGCCGTTCAGGCGGATCGTGGTGTCGCTGGGGTTGCCGCTGGGCACACCCTTGTCAAAGGTGCTGGAGGCCGGGTCGATCTTGTGGTCGTGCCGTTGCACCGGCGGGAAAGGCTGATGTTGGTGGCCACGTGTCGGGCGCTGACGCTGATGAGCGAGATGGGCAGCTGCTGGACGCGGATTCTGGCTGTGGCAACGCCGGCTGCTTGCAGCTCCAGGCTGTCGGCACGCCCCCCGAAGGTCAGGCCCATATGCTCGGCGTGCGTCGTGATCTTGCCGAAGTTGCCCTTGGCATCGATCGACGGTGTCCGCTGGGTGAATCCTACCGAGCTCTTTTCGGGAAGGTTGACCGACAACGGCTTTGCAAAGGCTGGGTACTGTCGACACGCTTGATGGTGAGGGTGTCGTTACCGTTTTCGTTGGTGGTGGTGAGGCCGATGGGGCACGGCGCCTCGTCGTTCTGTTCGACGTGTACGCCTGGCAGCAGCGATACGTTGGTCGTGAGATTGACGGTCACGTCGTCACCCTGCACGGTGAGCGACATGGGGTTGTTGGTGGCGAAGGCGATGGCTTCGTCCTGGAAGGTGGCAGCGTGGGCGACGTGGCTGGCTGCCAGGGCAAGGGTGAGCAGGGCGGCTTTCAGCGGGATGTTCTTGGGCAAGTGCACGTGCGTGTTCTCCGGGTGAGTGAATCCACGGCAGCGTAGCACTGCGGCATGACAGGCCGTCCATCACTATTCATGGGCCTGACGTGTTACGGATATGTGTCGGGCGTAAAGTTGGATTGCTATTGTTGGAACGTTGTACGGATGTATTGAATGGGCGCTCATTCGGTATCGTCATCGCCCCATGCGCTTCCTATCCACGCTCCCAGTGCAAGCGCCAGGAGGATGTCCGTGCTGCGGTCCGGGTGGTTTTCCATCTGTCGCTTCGGCTGATGGGAGTGTAACGATAGCGGCGTCGCCGCGCGGTGCGTTCTATTTCGTCGTCAAGGTCTTCGCTGTCGTCATCCTGAAGGTCAACGTAGTCGTCATTCTGGGTGTATGTGTGTTGTCGGGGTATGTCCATGTACGGCTCATGGGACCGGGACGTAAGGCAGGTTGAGCCGAATGCGCAGCTGAGGCCTCGACCCGAACGCTGATGGATGCAAGGGGCATCGTCAAGACAAGCAGGATGGACAGGGAGCGAGAAAGAGAGTGCGAGGATGGTCATGAAGACGATCGCGATGATCACGGTCACGACCACGGCGATGTGATCAATGTGGGGCTGTCGGTTTCCTGGGTGAGGCTGATTGGAGGGAATGTACCCGGCGAAGCGAGGATGGACATGAAGACCCAGAGCATCGTATGAATGGCATGACGCTCATCGATGAACGCTCTCAATGGCATGCCCAGAGCCTGTTCCTCGGTCAGGCGATTTGCCTGTCGTGTCCTGTTTCGCGCGTTCTGGCCCTGGTGGCCGTCTGTTTGGTGAGTCGCGCCGGGCTCCTCGGGTGGTGTCGACAGATCCGTGTCGATGATGCTGGCGCGCTGATGCGTTGCGTCTGTCTGGCTGACAACCATCAGAGCACGGCTGCTGCTGAGTTGGACGGATGCGTGTTGTGAGGCATCCTGGTCAGGGAGATCAGCCGCTGCGGGGAGCATCAAGGCGGGCGTGACGCGTGGTGCGTGCTGACGAGTCTGGGTTGATTGGCTTTTGCCCGGTTTGGCCAACACCAGGGCGTAGACAAGGAGGATGGTGGCACCGCGATGCCCATGGTGACGTCAAGCTCGTGCCTCAGGGATATGAGGGTGGCGCCGACGAGCAGAAAGGTGCCAAAGGCTGCGCCCGTACTGTAAATGGCGGCGAAGATGTGAGCGATGACAGCGTGTTCGCCTTTCTGCGTGCGGCGGACGACGATGTGGCTCCAGACGCGGCCCAGGTCACCGGGATGCAGAGCAAGGCCAGAGGGATAGCGATGGTCCTGGTTCATGGTGGTGCGGGGGATGCGCCGATGGGGTGGATGGGTGAGCCAGGGGCCTCCTGGCAATGGGAATGCTCAGGGGGCTGCACGTATCGCCAGAGGGAGGGTGTGTGTGGCGATGCTGCCACGGGCTGGGTGATGGGCGCGGCGCGGCGGCGGGGCGGCTGATGTCTGCCGACTGTCGGTGCTCGGTGGCGGTCTGATGAAGGAGGGGAGGTGCCTGAGGGGCGCGAGGGCCCGGCGCGATGCGAGTTATGGGCGAGGCCGACTGTCGTGCTGAAGCAGGGCCTTGGTGTACTGCAGGAAGTCATCCAGGTGGTGCTGGATGATCTGGATGGCGATGGGCAGTTGCAGGGACTGGTAGTCGTGAACGACGAGGTTGCGGAATCCGGTCATCCGCTTGAGGGAGTCTGCCAGTGCGGTGTCTATCCAGCCGTGTGTGGCCAGAAGGTCGAAGGCATCCCTGGCCCGCTGGGGTATGCCCAGGCGCTCACGGCGGACCAGGTATTGGCCCATGTCGATGGCGGCGTTGCAGGCGCGCTGGATGTTGAGGATGGCGGCGTCCTGTCGGGTGTAGTCGGTCTCGAACCCTTGGGGGTTGGCGTTGTACTCCTCCCGCGCACGGGCAACGCAGCGTTCGATGGTGGCCGCCTTGTTGATCAGGACATCATCCGACATGGTGCTTCTCCGTGGGTGAGGGCGGGGTGGCCCGGCCTTCTCCGTAGACGCGGCCTTGTTGCTGGATATCCTGAAGCAGGCCGGCACGGTATTTGTCGAGATCCCATTTTTCCTTGCAGACGTAGATCTCGAACAGGTCGGCCTGGTGGTCCTTGGCCCACCAGCGCACGCCGGTCTGGATGATCTGGTGCTGCATGACGGTGGAGGCGGCGCGGAGGTCCACCAGATCCACGTCGCAGCCTGCAAGATCTGCCAAATCGCTGGAGAGGTTGAACAGGGCGATGATGTCGGCGTGGCCCTCGACCAGCACGGCCAGGTCGAGATCGCTGTCCGGGGTGGCGTTTCCGGTGATGCGACTGCCAAAGGCGTAGATGGCCAGCAGGCCGGGCAGGGTGGCTGCGCAGGTGCTGGACGATGAGATCACGGGCCGTGGAGTGCATCTCTGGCATGGTACCAGCGGCCTGTGCAGCTGAGCCGGAAGCGGCTGATGCCTGCCGACTGTCGGTGATCAGGTGGTGGTCTGATGAAGAGGTGGGCCTGCGCTCTGGCACGCCGGCCCCGGTGACTACGCGAGGGGACGGCTTTTATTCGCCCGACTTGCCGTGCTGATGCCCCTTGGCATGGTCGTGTTTCTTGCCGTGATGGTGATGGTCATGCTTCTTGCCGCCGTGGGGGTTGATGGCGGTGATCTGCAGGACGACGGGTTCGTTGCCGGTCTTGGCAAAGTGCTGCTGGCCCGCAGGGTGGGTGAAGATGCTGCCGGGCGGCAGGGTCTGCAGTTGCTGGCGTCGTAGGTGTTGCCGAAGCCCAGTTGCAGGGTGCCGCTGATGACGTTGACGAAAGAAGTAGCCTTCCTTGGGGCCGTGAGGTTGCAGTTCCTTGTTGGCGGGGATCTGGATGCGCAGGATGCGGACGTTGTAGTGGTCGTTGACGTCCAGGAGGGCTTTGCCGGAGGAAAGGTCGATCTGCTCAGGGGGTGAGGACCTTGTCGACGCCCTTGGGGGCACCTGGGCATGTGCGTCGGTGCCGTGATCGTGCTTGGCGTTGTCTTTGTGGGCGCTGGCCGTCAGGGGCAGGGAGGCCAGGGCGGCGGTGGCCAGCAGGGTGGCGATGGGACGGATGGCGTTCATGGTGTTCTCCTTGGGAGGGTGTTCTGGTTGATGCCGGTGGTGGCAGCCATGCTGCCTTTCGCGAGGCCATGTGTCTCTAGCTAGATGTAATGAATGCTAGTTCTATTGATACTTATTCTTGTTGAGAGTTGTCAATGGGCTTTGGGGTCACGATGAGGGCCGGGGATGATGGGGCCGGGGCGTCGTGGAAGGGATCAGGGAGGGTCTGTCGAAGAGAGGGGCAGACGAGAGTGCTCTGGCCCTGTGGGTGGTGCCCAGGTATTCCCCGCATGGTGCGCTGCCGGGGGCGTGGTAGGGTAGGGATTTGCGGTTTCGATGTGCTGACGGGGAGGTTCTTTCATGAAGCGCCGTGCGTTTACAGGGGGCTGCGCTGGGGCTGCGCCGGCGGGATGGTGGTGTCTGGTCGGACCGGTGTGTCGGGTTGGATGACAGAGGCGGTTGCGCAGGAGTCTGGTGTGCGGGCCAACACGTCTCAAGGGGCCCGGCCAGCAGACAGCTGGCCAGTTGGCAGGCGGCGCTTTGGTGCGCAAGCCGCTGGTGCTGGGCATGGTGCTGGAGCCGCCGGCGCTGGATCCGACGGCGGGTGCCGCTGCCGCCATTGCCGAGGTGGTGCTGTACAACGTGTTCGAGACGCTGGTGCATGTGGGGCCGAAGGGGGCGCTGACGCCGCTGCTGGCCGAGCGCTGGTCGGGGTCGGAGGATGGGCTGACGTGGACGTTCCATCTGCGGCCGGGGGTGAAATTCAGAACGGAAAGCCCCTGTGATGCGGCGGCGGTGAAGTTCAGTTTCGAGCGGGCCGGCCGTGCGGACAGTGTGAACAAGGACCGGGCGTTCTTTGCGGCGATGTCGTCGGTGGACGTGAAGGATGCGCAGACGCTGGTGATCCGGCTGGCGCGTCCGGATGCAGATTTCCTGTTCATGCTGGGGCAGGCGACGGCGGTGATCGTGGAGCCTTCGAGTGCGGCGGGCAACGGGGCGCAGCCGGTAGGGACAGGCCCGTATCGTCTGGCGAGCTGGCGGCGGGGCACCTCGCTGACGCTGCAGGCGTGGCCGGAGTTCCGGGATGCGTCTGCGGTGTCGTTCCCGCAGGTGACGTTCCGTTTCATCAGTGAGCCGGCGGCGCAGATGGCGGCGCTGATGGCCAATGAGGTGGATGTGTTTCCGCGGGTGACGGAGCGGGCCGTGGCGCGGCTGAAGGCGAATCCGGCCTGGCAGGGTGGTGGTGTCGGGTTCGCGGGCGAAGACGCTGGTGGCCATCAACCATCGGCGCAGGTGCTGGCGGATGTGCGGGTGCGGCGGGCGATCGCGGCGGCGATCGATCGGCAGGCGGTGCTGAAGGCGGGTCAGCTGGGGCATGGCACGCCGATCGGCAGCCATTACACGCCGGATGCGCCGGGTTACGTGGATATGACGGCGGTGAATGCGCATGATCCGGAGCAGGCCCGGGCGCTGCTGAAGGAGGCCGGGGTGAAGCTGCCGCTGTCGTTGTCGCTGACGGTGCCGCCGCCGCCCTACTGCGCGGCAGGCCGCGCAGGTGGTGATGGCGCAGCTGGCGAGGTGGGCATCCAGTGCCGTGTGCAGCAGGTGGAGTGGGCGCAGTGGCTGGAGGGCACGTACCGCAACCACGACTATGATCTGAGCATCATTTCTCATGTGGAGCCTCTGGATCTGGGCAATTTCACGAAGCCGGACTATTACTGGGGCTATCGGTCGCCGCGTTTCGATGCGCTGTACCGGCAGCTGGTGACGAGCCGTGAACGAGAAGGAGCGGCTGGATCTGCTGGCGCAGGTGCGAAAGCTGCTGGCCGAGGACTGTGTGCTGGCCTGGCTGTATCAGCCGCACTGGGTGTCGGTGGCCCGCAAGTCGCTGGCGGGGCTGTGGGATGACATGCCGATGCTGGTGAACGATCTGCGGTCGATGCGCTGGGTGAGTTGAGATGAAGGCTGTCGTCTCATGACGCGTTTCCTGCTGGGCCGGTGCCTGGGGGCTGGTGCTGACGCTGCTGGCGGCCAGTGCCGTGGTGTTTCTGGTGCTGGATGTGCTGCCGGGCGATGTGGCGCAGGTGATGCTGGGGCCGGATGCGGACCCGCAGGCGGTGCAGGCGCTGGCAGCGCAGCTGGGGCTGGATCGGCCAGCCTGGGTGCGCTATGGGCAGTGGCTCCTGGGGCTGTTGCAGGGGCGAGCTGGGCATGAGTCAGGCCTACAGGGGTGCCGGTGGCGGGGCTGCTGGCCGAGCGGCTGGTGCTGACGGTGCCGCTGACGCTGCTGGCGATGGCGCTGGCCGGCGGCATGGCGCTGCTGGCCGGGGGTGTATGCGGCGCTGCATCATCGTCGCTGGGGCGATGTGGGGCTGATGGCGCTGGCGCAGCTGGGCATGGCCACGCCCGGGTTCTGGCTGGGGATGCTGCTGATCGTGGTGTTCTCGGTGCAGCTGGGCTGGCTGCCGTCGGGTGGCTTCGGGGCTGGGAAGCGGGGCTGTGGCAGGGGCTGCGCTTCCTGTGGCTGCCGGCACTGGCACTGGCCTGTGTGCAGGGGGCCATTCTGGCGCGCTTCGTGCGCACGTCGATGCTGGAGGTGCAGGGTGAGCCCTTTCGTGCGGACGGCGCGTGCCAAGGGGCTGTCGATGCGTCAGGTGCTGTGGGGGCACGTGTTTCGCAATGCCTCTATTCCGGTGCTGACGGTGGCGGGGATGCAGTTTGCGGAGCTGCTGGGGGGCGCGGTGGTGATCGAGAACGTGTTTTTCGCTGCCGGGGCTGGGGCGATTGCTGTTCCAGAGCATTGCCAACCGTGACCTGCCGGTGGTGCGCAATGGGGTGCTGCTGCTGGTGGCGATGGTGGTGGTGATCAATTTCCTGGTTGATGTGCTGGCGGCGTGGATCGATCCGCGCCTGCGGGCGCGATGTGCGCTGAGCGGGCAGGGCGGATGGTGCCGGTGAACGAGGATCTGCAGACCAGTGTGTCCCCGCCGGGGTGGCGGGGCAGTGCACGTGGCGGAGTCTGCCGCAGGGCAGCCTGTCGGAGGACCGTGGTGCGCGGCAAGGGAAGACATGCTGCAGCACGGGCATGTTGTCGCGGAGGCGAGGGCGGCCGGTTTTCTGGCGGCGGGCGTTGCGGCATCCCGGGCTTTGTGGTTGGTGCGCTGCTGGTGCTGGCGCTGGTGCTGATGGCGGGGTGTCGGCGTTCTGGACGCCTTACGGGCCGGAGATCTGGATATGGAGGCGGTGCTGGAGTCGTCTTCGGCGGCGCACTGGCTGGGTACGGATCGCCTTCGGGCGTGATGTGGCCTCGCTGCTGCTGCTGGGCGCGCAGGCGTCGCTGCTGGCCGGGGTGATTGCGGTGGGCATCGGGCTGGGGGCGGGGCTGCTGCTGGGGCTTCTGGCTGCGGCCTGGCCGGGCGTGTGCAGGGTCTGATCATGCGCACGGCGGATTTCATGCTGGCGTTTCGGCGATCCTGACGGCGATCATGCTGACGGCGGTGTTCGGGGCCGGGCTGGGCAATGCCATCGTGGCGGTGGGCATCTACAACATTCCGTCCTTCGTGCGCATCACGCGCGCAGCCGCCGCCGGGGTGTGGTCGCGCGAGTATGCAATGGCGGCGCGGGCCTGCGGGCTGGGGCCCTGGCAGATCACGTGGCGGCACGTGCTGCCCAACATCCTTCCGCTCTTGCTGGTGCAGGCAACGGTGCGCTTTGCGGTTGCGATCCTGGCGGAGGCGGCACTGTCGTTCCTGGGCTTCGGGGTGCAGCCGCCGCAGCCTTCCTGGGGGGCGGATGCTGGCCGATGCGCAGTCGGTGCTGTTCGAGGGCGCCGCTTCAGGCGTTGTGGCCGGGGCTGGCCATCATGCTGGCGGTGCTGGGGCTGAACCTGCTGGGGGACGGGCTGCGGGATCTGCTGGATCCCAAGCTGCGCCGACGTTGAGGGGCAAGGGATGAGGCTGGGACTGACCAATCTGGCGTGGGATCCGTCTCGGGACGAGGCGGTGGCCGGGCTGCTGGCGCGGCTGGGGGTGGATGCCATTGACGTGGCGCCCAGCAAGTATTTTGCGGATGTGGCGGCGGTGCGTGAGGCCGAGGTGCGCCGGGTGCGCGACTGGTGGGCGGATCAGGGGTATCGAGATCACGGGCATGCAGTCGCTGCTGTATGGCACGCAGGGGCTGAACCTGTTCGGCCCGCCGGACGTTCAACAGCGGATGCTGGCGTATCTGGCGGCGGTGTGCCGGGTGGGGGCCTGGCTGGATGCGACGCGGCTGGTGTTCGGGTCGCCGGCCAATCGCAACCGGGCGGGGCTGACCGATGCCGAGACATGGGCGCGCGCACTGGAGTTCTTCGGGCGGCTGGCGGAGGTGGCGGCCGAGGCAGGCGTGACGATCTGTCTGGAGGGTGTGCATCCCACACCTGTGGTGCGAACTTCATGATGGACACGGCTTCCAGTCTGCGCATGGCCCGGGCGCTGAACCATCCGTCCGTGGGCATTGTGCTGGACACGGCGGTGGTGCAGCTCAATGGCGAGGACATCGAAGCGCTGTTGGCCGAGGGGGCGGCCTGGGTGCGGCACATCATGCCAGCGAGAAGGACCTGGTGCCGCTGGGGCAGCCTGCCGGCGCACGGCAGCCAGGGAGTGCCGCCGGGGCATCTTCCAGAGGCGGTCGACCATGCCACCATGGCGGCGGCGATCCGTCGCTGGGTGCCGGACCGGGTGGTATGCGTAGAGATTCTTGCAAAGGGAATGATTTGCATTTTTGCAAATATCGAGCAGTCGGTGGCATTTGCGCGGCGGCATTACTGATCGGTAGAGCCGGTTAATAAGATTGATTATTGTTATTTAATGCGATATGGGTATTTGGAAGCCGCCAAGTCATTGATTTTTGACGCCTCTCTGAAAGATTGGTGAAACGGGCGTGCTTATGGGTTAATATGCCCCCGTTCCTCTTTGGGGAGTAGCCTGCTTCCGCAATGGAAGTGCTTCCGTCAACAGACTCGGCTGTCGGCTATAGGACGTGTTTTACAAGGGCACGTCATTGCATCGACGCTGTGGCGGAAGCGGCCCGGGATGTTTCCGGACAGGGGCCGTCCACGCCATGCGTGGCGTGTTGGCAGCCTGTTCCGCACTTCCCGGCAGCCGGTCCACCTGGACCGGGCCTGGCGAGACCGACGAGCGACACGCCGCGCAGGCATCGGTCGGATGCGCGGCGTGTTGTGTCGTGCCGGCCGCAGGTAATCCCCTTTCCCCATGAGTGCCCTTTTCCATTGTTGCGCTTGGCATGGCCATGTCCACCGACGCTTTTGCGGCGGCGCTGGCCAGAGGCGCGTGCATGTCCCGACCCCGCCTGTCTCAGGCGCTGGGCATCGGCATCCTCTTTGGTGTGGTGGAGGCCACCACGCCGCTGCTGGGTTGGCTGCTGGGCTCAGCGGCCTCGCGCTGTGGCCAGCATTGACCACTGGGTCGCTTTCGTGCTGCTGGCGGGCTGGGCATTCACATGGTCTGGAAGTCGTTCCAGCCTCTGGAGCCCTGAGTGCGGTGATCAGGCCGATGTACCGTATGACACAGGGGTGCAGCTGGGCGCGGATGGCAGTGCCCTGCGGGCGGGGCGTCTGCTGCCGGCCGGCCTGCTGTCGATGCTGCTGACCAGCGTGGCCACCAGCATCGATGCGATGGCGGTGGGCGTGACGCTGGCCTTCGTGGACGTGCCCATCGGCCAGGTGGCTCTGGTGATCGGCTCTATGCACCACGATGATGGTGACGCTCGGCGTGATGCTGGGCCGGCTGCTGGGCACGCTGGTGGGCGGCGCGCCGAGATGCTGGGCGGCATCGTGCTGATCGTGATCGGGACGGTGATCCTGTACGAGCACCTGGCCGAAGGGCCCGCGCTGGCCTTGCTGCGCAGCGGGGGCCCTGGGCTGATGCCGAGGGGCGCGGGGTCTTTCCGCGTCAGTGGAGGGCGTGAACGGGCCGCGCCTCACACCCAGAAATAGCGCACCACGTGAAAGAAGATGGGCGCGGAGAAGCACAGCGAATCCAGGGCGGTCGAGCATGCCGCCGTGGCCTTCGATCATGGCGCCCCAGTCCTGACGCCGCGGTCACGCTTGATGGCGGACATCACCAGGCCACCCGCAAAGCCCATGAGGTTGACGAGGATGGCGATGAGTGCGGCCTGCCACCAGGCAAAAGGTGTGATCAGGAAGAGCGCTGCGCCCAGCAACGAAGCCAGCAGCACGCCGCCCACGAAGCCCTTCGACCGTCTTGGAGGGCGAGAGCACCGGCGCGATCTTGCGCTTGCCGAAGAGCTTGCCGCAGACGTATTGCAGCACGTCGGAACTCTGCACGACCAGAATGAGCCAGTTGATGAGCAGCAGGTTATTGTTCTGATAGCCGGGGATGTCCAGCACCATCAGCGCCGGAATGCACGAGATGCAGTAGACGGCGATCATCAGTCACTGTACCGAGGAGGCACGGGTGAGGAACTGCTGGGTGTCATTGCCCAGCGTGGCCAGAATGGGGAGCAGCAGGAAGCCGTAGACCGGAATGAAGACCGAGAAGAGCCCGTACCAGCCCACGCTGATGAAGTAATACTGCAGCGGCAGGATGAGATAGAACGCCGCCAACAGCGCGTAATGGTCGGCGGTGCGCGTGGGGGCCAGCGTGAGGAAACTCGCGCAGCGCAAAGAAGGAAATGCCCAGGAACAGCAGGATGACCGCACCATGGCCGATGGCGAGCGATCCGCCCATGACGATGGCCATGACCCACCAGGCCTTGATGCGGGCATTGAGGTTATCGATGACCCCATGGGGCGTGCTGAACCCCACTCGCCACTTCAGCACGAAGCCGATGAGTGAGGCGACAAGCAGCATGCCCAGGATGAGGCCATTGAGCATCAGGGTATGGTTGCTCATGATTCAATCTCGAACGGGTTTGAGAGCCTGCAGCGCGTCACGGCAGCGTTGCAGGTAAGAGCGTCTTGGCGTCCATGGCGTCGCCGGCCTGCAGCGGAACGGGTGCGCCGAAGTTGACCGTGCAGAGCAGCGGCAGAGGAATGACATGCCCCTTGGGCATGACCCGATGCAGGTTTTCCAGCCAGACCGGCACGAACTCCACCTGGGGCCACTCCCGGGCCAGGTGGTAGATGCCGACTTGAACGGCAGCAGCTCATCGCCAAGGTTGCGCGTGCCTTCGGGAAGATGATCAGCGAATGCCCCTGCGCCAGCGCGTCGTGAAGCGGCTGCAGGGCCGTGCTGCATGTTCGGGGCTGGGGGTGGAGTCTGTAGCCGGCTGGCTGAGTGGCGGTTCGTCTTGATGACAGGCTGGCTGTAGGGCTATGGGGAGCCGAATCCTGCGAACCTGTATGAAGCTCGCGCAGCGGGTCGCAGGAATGATCCTGGACCGTTTTCTTCGTGCTGCCGTTGGTCGGAGCAGCAGCCTTGCTGCAGGCTGGGCAGTTGCTTGCTCTGTGGGTGGCGTGGCTTTGCGCTCCACCAGCACGCCGTTGAACACATCATTATGATGAAGCGGCGCAACGGGGAGGCCAGCCAGTAATCGGCGCCGGCCACGGGCGGGTGACGGCCCGAAGCGCGGGCGGCAGCGAGGCCCACAGCAGCAGGGAAGTCGGTGTGGCTGGTGTGATTGGCAAAGTAGACGCGCTGGCGCGGCTCGGGTGCACAGCCCGTCCAGAGGCTGCGCACACCCGTCAGGCGCGGGCCAGCGTCGTCAGACCGGAAAGCGGCCAGGCGTGCAGCCGGGCGACGTTTCTGCGCGGGAAGACTGTGGGGTGACGTGGTGTCAGTGTTGCCCATGGGTGTCTCCGGGTGCGGCGGGCAAGATGGCTCTACAGGGCCGTGGAGGGATGGTGCATGGGGGAATGGCCGGCGTCCTGTGGCTGGGGACAGGTGGTCGGCTGCTCAGGACGGCCGGGCCTCGGCAGCCTGGCGCACGCGCTGGATGCAGGTGAGTGCCAGGGCCAGCGCCAGCAGCGGCATGATGAGGTTCAGCCAGGTGGGAGGCAGCCAGCCCTGGAAATGAGAAGGCCCAGCAGGCCAAAGACGAAGGCGCGGTCGCTCTTGCCGCAGGGGGCCATCAGCCGCGGCGTGAGGCCCCGACCATCAGCCCAAGGACACCGCAGAACTCTGTGAGGGCGGCCAGGAAGATCGCCAGCGCCACGGAAAGTGGCTGGACACCGGGCAGGAAGGCAAAGGGATATAGAGCGCCGCATCAGCCACCACGTCGGTGAGCTCATTGAGGTAGGCGCCCAGCGGGGTCTTCTGGCCGTGTTCGCGGGCCAGCATGCCGTCGATGGCGTCGAGGCCCAGTGCAGCAGCATCCAGACGGGCAGCAACAGGAAGAGCCCCGGGGAGTTGGCACCCCTGAAACTGAGGATGATGCCCACCAGCAGGGAGAGGCCGCAAGCCAGCAGGGTGACCTGGTTGGCAGTGGTGCCGCGACGGGCCAGAGCCTGAACACCAGGCCGCAGCAGGCTCTGGAAGCGGGGTTTGAGCTGGTAGATGGTGATCATGACGCTCCGGCCGTGTGCCACGTGGGAAGGAGGCTGGGCCGGAGTGTGACTGATGAGGGGAGGTTGTCTGTGATGGATGGCCGTGGGTGGAGAAGTCTTGAGTGTTCCCAGCTGGGAGTACTATAAGCAGACTCATTAACAGCAAAGGAGCTGGCAGAGGATGAGACGGTCTTGGCCCGTCCTTGCTCCAAAGGCATCTCAAGGCAAGTCCCATGCGTTGATGCCAGAGGGCCTTTGGCGGCATGGCAGGAGAGTGTCGAGGCGTGCCAGGTGGGAGGGGCGCAGGATATCAAGCGGGTCTATCGCAGCGCGAAGACTTTCTGGCTGAATCGCGTCATCTTCAACATCAAGAGCCGTTACCGTCTGGTGGTGGTGCAAGGTTGTCTACGTTGGTGGCGACGTGATCATCGAATGGGTAGGTACGCATGCCGAATACACGAAGCGGAGGTTCTGATATGCAGGTGAGGCTGATCAAGAACGACCAGGATTGCGCGGCTGCCCTGGCCCGTGTCGCGAAACTGGCATCCGGTAACCTGGTGCCGGATTCTCCGGAGCATGATGAATATCGGCTGCTGTCACTTGTCATCAAGGACTACGAGTCCAGGACAGTACCGCAGGAGCAGGCTGATCCCATCGATACGATCCTGTTCTACATGGATCAGATGGGGCTGAGCCGCAAGGACATGGTGGCCTATCTGGGGTCGCTACCCCGTGTCTCGGAGGTCCCTGTCGCGGCGGCGGCGACTGACGTTGGCGATGATGCGTCGGTTGAATGAGGGGCTGGGTATCCCGCTGGATATTCTGGTGCGACCTTATGAGCTGGAGCGGGGAGCAGGCGGTGCGACGCGTGTTGCTGGCCAGGGAGGGGCTGGCGCTGGCTTTGAGCGCCTGCTGTCGGGTTCCCGTGTGGGGGCTTCGGCGGCTCGACAGGATCGGTCGCTACCCGGCCCATTGATGCCAATATGACCGGCGCCTCTGCTCCGCAGGCCTTTCGTGGATGCCAAGCGCCGTTCTTCTTTTTGTTGTCAGCTTTTCTGACTGTTTCTGGCTTTAGTGTTGCGACTGTTCAGCCGGTTGCGCATTCCGGCTTCAATCGACCCTTGCCCAGGGCAGCTCGTTCAGTTCCATGCGTGCCTCTCTCCAGGAGGGGTAGTGCTGGTCCAGCAGGGAGATGAAGCCTGGGCCGGCAGTTGCTGCTTGATGCTGTCGTAGGTGGCTTTCCTGCCAGCCCAGGGCGTCACGCAGCTTTCTGGTTGCCTGCAGAACCGCCCAGGGTTTCGAGCGTGTGGATGAAGCGCTCGATCTTCTGCTCTGTGGTGTTCGTTGGTCAGACATTGAACAGGAAGTTCAGCACGTCGCCCGTCCTGGACGACGTAGTCCTTGCCTTCGGCGCGCATCTTGCCGGCTTCCTTGGCGCCCCTGTTCGCCCTTGTACTGGATGAAGTCGTCGAAGGCGATGGTCTGGGCGCGGATGAAGCCGCGTTCGAAGTCGGTGTGGATGACGCCGGCGGCTTTGGGGGCGGTGTCGCCTTTGTGGATGGTCCAGGCGCGGACTTCCTTGACGCCGGCGGTGAAGTAGGTCTGCAGGCCCAGGAGGTCGTAGCCGGCGCGGATGAGGCGGTTGAGGCCAGGTTCTTCAAGGCCGAGGTCGGCGAGGAAGGCGAGCTTTGTCTTCGTCGTCGAGGTCGGCCAGTTCGGCTTCGATCTGGGCGCAGAGGGCGACGACGGGGGCGCCTTCCTGGCGGCGTGTTCGCGCAGTCTGTCGAGGTACGGGTTGTTCTGGAAGCCGTCTTCGGAGACGTTGGCGACGTACATGGCGGGCTTGAGGGTCATGAGGCCGTAGGGCTTGAGGAGGGCCTTGTCTTCGGCGCTCAGGTCCAGCGAGCGGGCGGGTTTGCCTTCGTTGAGATGGGGCTGGAGTTTTTCGAGCAGGGTGGTGAGGCGCAGGGCTTCCTTGTCACCGGCGCGGGCTTTCTTGATTTCGCGGGCGTGGACGCGCTCAATGGTGGCGAGGTCGGCCAGGGCGAGTTCGGGTGACGATGGTCTCGATGTCGGCGATGGGGTCGACGCGGCCGTTGACGTGGACGACGTTGGGGTCGTCGAAGCAGCGGACGACGTTGACGATGGCGTCGGTCTCGCGGATGTTGGCGAGGAAACTGGTTGCCGAGGCCTTCGCCTTTGCTGGCGCCAGCGACGAGGCCGGCGATGTCGACGAATTCGACGATGGCGGGCTGGATCTTCTGGGGCTGGACGATTTCAGCGAGCTTGGCGAGGCGGGGGTCAGGGACTTCTACGATGCCGACGTTGGGCTCGATGGTGCAGAAGGGTGGTTGGCGGCTTCGATGCCGGCTTTGGTCAGCGCGTTGAAGAGGGTGGATTTGCCGACGTTGGGCAGGCCGACGATGCCGCATTGGAGTGCCATGGGGTGTCCTTCTTGCTGGGCGGTGTAGGGGGTGGTTGTTCCGGCAGGGCAGGAGTGTCAGCTCAGGGGATCTGTGCCGTGGATGCCCTGGGTGTGCCGGATCGGGATGCTGGGATTCTAGAGCGAGGTCGGTGGGTTTGGCTTCAGGGGCTGCCTTTTGCGGGCGGCCTTGGCTTGCTGCATGGCGGGGTCGGCGCCGTGCAGTTGCTGGGTGGCGATTTCCCAGCCGTCGCGCATGAGGATGGGCAGGTGGTCGACGCTGCGGTCGATGGCCTGGTCGATGAGCTGCTGGTCACTCTGGCTGGGTTTGCCCAGGACGAAGTCGACGACGGATTTGTTGAGGTTGAGGCTGCGGGGTGGCCGATGCCCAGGCGCAGGCGCCAGTAGCGAGGGGTGCCAAGGTGGGCGGTGATGTCGCGCAGGCCGTTGTGGGTGCTGGAGCCGCCCAGCTTGAGGCGGGCGGAGCCGGGCATGAGGTCGAGCTCGTCGTAGGGCGACAAGGATGTCGGCAGGCTCCAGGCGGTAGAAGCGCGCCAGCGCACCGACGGACTGGCCGGAGCGGTTCATGTAGGTCATGGGCTTGAGCAGCCGCACGACCTGGGTGCCGATGCGGACTTCGCCGACATCGCCCAGGAACTTGGCGTCGGGGCGCATCTGGCCGGGGTAGTGGCGCAGCAGGGGCGTCGATGAACCAGAAGCCGGCGTTGTGCCGGTCGTGGGCGTGCTGGTCGGTGGGGTTGCCCAGGCCGACGATGAGGCGGGGGCATTCATGCGGGCGTGGCTTGTATGCGCGGGATGTGAGGCAGCTGACGCTGCCGAAGGAGGGGCTGGGGCTGCCGTGAGGGCCTTCGGGACATGCCCGATGGCCGTGCGCCCGATCCTTATGAAAAACGGGCCGACTGGCGGCCCGTTGGGGTCGGACATCCTGTCGCTGCCGGGGCCCGCATCGGGGAGGTCCGGCAGCGACGGATGTCCGTCTTGGCCGCGAGGGCCTTATTTCTTGTCGGCGTCGCCAGCAGCCGGAGCAGCTGCCGGGGCGGCATCGGCCACGGCGCTTTCGGCTTCGGCATCGATGTCGGAGCCGCCAACCAGCGAGGCCGAGGCCAGGACAGGATCGGTGCCCGGGGCAACGACGGCGGTAACACCCTTGGGCAGCTTGATGCTGCTGAGGTGGATGGAGTGCTCCATGGCCAGTTCGGCCAGGTCGACTTCGATGAACTCGGGCGGGTCCTTGGGCAGAACCTGGACTTCGATCTCGGTCATGACGTGGTTGACGACAGCCTTGGTCTGCTTGACGGCCGGCGAGTTCTCACCGTTGATGAAGTGCAGCGGCGCTCTGACGGTGATCTTCTGGTTGGCAGCCACGCGCTGGAAGTCGACGTGCAGGACCTGCTGCTTGTACGGGTGCCATTGCACGTTGCGCAGCAGCACGCGCTGCTTCTTGCCGTCGATGTCCATGTCCAGGATGGACGAGTGGAAGGCTTCGACGCGCAGGGCGTGATAGAGCGTGTTGTGGTCGAGGGCGACCTGGATGGGGGCGGCTTCGCCACCGTAGACGATACCGGGTACCTGATTGGCGCGACGGAGGCGGCGGCTCGCACTCGTCCCCACGTCCTTGCGTTCTTGGGCACTGATCTGCATTGGGCAGTTCCTTGGATATGTCTGCCGGTCCGCGACCAGATCCGGCAGGGGTTGAGAAAGCGGAAGATGATAACCGATGTCGGCGCCGACGGGCCAAGGATGCGGGCATCCGGCATTCGGTACGGGCTGTGGCCGATTCAGTGTCGGCTCATTGCTGCAGAAGAAGCCGCTGAGGGGAAGGGGGCTGAGGCCGTTGGCCCCTCAGGGGCTGTACGGCCAGCGGTGGTGTGTGCTGACCGGGAGGGTACGCGGGAAGCGCGCCTGACTGAGCTGCGCTCACTCCATGAAGAGCATGGAGACGGAGTCGGAGCGGTTGATGCGCAGGATGGTTTCGCCGATGAGCTGGCCGCAACCCAGGACACGGATCTTGCCGCAGGCGCGGCCTTCGTCCGTGAGCGGGATGGTGTCGGTGACGACCAGTTCGTCCAGCGGGGATTCGGTGATGCGCTCGATGGCCTTGCCGGAGAGCACGGGTGGGTGCAGTAGGCGGAGACGCGCACGGCACCGTGTTTCTTCAGCGCTTCGGCGGCGCGGCACAGGGTGCCGGCGGTGTCGACCATGTCGTCCATCAGCGAGGCAGCTGCGGCCGGAAACTTCACCGATGATGTTCATCACCTCGGAGACGTTGGCCTTCTGGCGGCGCTTGTCGATGATGGCCAGTTCGCAATCGAGCCGTTTGGCCAGGGGCGCGGGCACGCACGACACCACCGACGTCCGGGGACACCACCATGGTGTTTTTCAGCTTGCGCTTGGTGATGTCGGACAGCAGGATGGGGGCGGCGTAGATGTTGTCGACAGGGATGTCGAAGAAGCCCTGGATCTGGTCGGCGTGCAGGTCCATGGTGAGGACGCGGTCGACACCGGCGACCTGCAGCATGTTGGCCACGACCTTGGCGCTGATGGCCACGCGCGAGGAGCGCACGCGGCGGTCCTGGCGGGCATAGCCGAAGTAGGGAACGACGGCGGTGATGCGGCCTGCCGATGCGCGACGCAGGGCGTCGACGAGGATCAGCAGCTCCATCAGGTGATCGTTGGTGGGCGCACAGGTGGACTGGATGACGAAGGCATCCCTTGCCACGGACGTTTTCAGGATCTCGACGTTGACTTCGCCGTCGGAGAAACGACCGACGATGGCCTTGCCCAGGGGATACCCAGGTGGGCGGCGACGTCTGAAGCGAGAGCGGGGTTGGCATTGCCCGTGAAGAGTACCGGTCCTTCGGACCAGAGGGCGAGCATGGTGACAGGGCTGGGGCGGTAGGAGCTGCGATGCACGAGAGTCTGACCTGTCTGGGCGCTGGTCCGGAAACCGTATGGCTGCTGCCGAAAGAATCAGGCCGGCGATGCCGACCTGATGAAAAGAGTGGCTGGGGAGGAAGGATTCGAACCCTCGAATGCCGGAATCAAAAATCCGGTGCCTTAACCAACTTGGCGACTCCCCAACGGGTGACTGGCAAGCCCTCTGATCAGGTAGAGGTGCCGGTTTCGGTACGCATTGTAATACGTTCAGAACCCGACGTTTGCCTGGCGACAACAATTTTTGCTGACCCGCTGAACTTCCTGGAGCAGAGCCAGGGCAGTGGCATGACTTTGTGTGGCAGCAAACACACATGCACCGGAGCCCGTCATGCGGACGGTGATGGTGTTTTCTGCCTCACGGCCATTGCCTGACACAACCTGATCTGCTGCCTGCTGAAGAAGTTGAACGGCCCGCCTGACGGCGGGCTGTCTGGCTTCCACAACCGGTTGCAGGTCGTTGCGTCCCTGCCATTGCTGTGAAGCCATGAATTCTGATGGGTTTCGTGTTGCGTGTCAATTCGGGTGCGGAAAAATTCCAGCGGTGGCCACATGAACGTTGGGCATGAACAACACGAACCAGCGATCGGGCAGGGAAATGGGCTCAAAGATGTCGCCGATGCCGGTGGCGTAGGCGTTCCGGCCGTAGACGAAGATGGGGACATCGGCGCCCAGCGGACGGGCGATGTCGATGAGGCGTTCACGCGACAGGCCAAGCTCCCAGAGCTGGTTGAGACCCAGCAGGACGGTGGCGGCGTCGGAGCTTCCGCCGCCCAGGCCGGCGCCCATGGGGATCTGCTTGTCGAGGGTGACACGCACGCCCAGCGGGCAGCCGGTGGCTTCCTTCAGGGCGCGGGCTGCGCGCAGGGTGAGGTCGTCGTCGGCAGAGAAGCCTTCGGGGTCATGCGTGCGGCCGATGTGGCCGGAAGGATCCAGCTCAGGGTGACGTGGTCTTCCAGGTCGATGAACTGGAAGACGGTTTCCAGCAGAGTGCAGGCCGTCGGCGCGGCGGCCGGTGACGATACAGGAAGAGGTTGAGCTTGGCAGGGGGCCGGCAGGTGCAGGCGGGTGGGGCTGTTCATGGCTGTTCTGCGGGCTGGGCCGTCGGGTCGACGACGAGCCGGATCTCGATGCGCTGGGGGTTCTGGTGCCGGGTGAGGAACCAGCGGCTGTCGTTGCGTTCGATCTGCCAGCCGGCATCGCGGGCACGGATGCTGTGGCCGTCGGCCGAGCGTTCCTCGACGTTCTGGAAGCGGTCGGTGAGCCAGTCGGGCGGGCGGCTGACGGGCACAGGGATGCCGATGGCGTCCTGCAGGACGGCTTCAGGGTGGGGCCGGTGTAGCGCTGGTGCTGGGCGGTTTCCAGCCAGGCAGCTTCACCCTGGCGCTGGGCAGCGCGCACGAGGGTCTGGCCGAAGGGCGAGGACAGTTCGATGGAGAGGTTTTCGCCTTCCCGGTTCAGCTGGAAGCGGCCGCTGCTGTGCTGAGGACGGCTTTGCGGCAGGTTGCTGGTGCTGGTGAACGAGAAGCGGCCGGTCAGGTGCAGGGGCTCGGCAGGGGTTGTGGGCCGCAGGCGGCGGGCTGGGCAGGGTGGTGGCGCAGCCGGCCATGAATGCGGCACCCAGCAGGCCGGTCAGCAGCGGCGCGTGCAAGCAGGTGGCGCCGCCGGGGCTGTGAGGGAAGGAGGTATGGCGCGGTGCGCCACTTTGCCAGGTGGTACGTCGCAGGATCAGGGGCATGGGCACGGCGGACGGGGCCTGCCCCTGTCCGCGATGGAGTTCGTGGTGGGATGAGCGCGTCAGGGCTGCAGCGTCACGCCCAGGCGGCGAGGGTATCGCGCAGCAGCTCGTTGTTGGGGTCTTGCTGCCGGCACTGGCGCCAGATGTCGCGGGCGGCATCCTGCTGGCCGGCGTGCCAGAGGACTTCGCCGTAGTGGGTGCCGACCTCGGTATCCGAGGGATTTCTGCCAGAGCGTGCGGAACACGTCGAGCGCGTCCTGGGTGCGCCCAGGCGGAAGTAGACCCAGCCCAGGCTGTCCTGGATGTGCGGGTCGCCGGGGTTGAGCTGGTTGGCCTTCTCGATGAGGGCGAGGGGCTTCGGGCAGGCGCTGGTTGTGATCGGCCAGGGTGTAGCCCAGGGCGTTGTAGGCGTTGCCGTCATCGGGGCGCAGCTTGATGAGGCGGCGAAGGTCCTTTTCCAGGACATCCAGGCGACCCACCTTCTCGGCGGCAATGGCGCGGTCGTAGAAAGCAGGTCGATGGTGTCCTTGTCATCCTGCGCTGCCGGATGGCGCGATCGAGCACGTCGAAGGCGGCCTGGTAGCGGCCAGCTTCGCGCAGGATCTGGGCGCGGGTGACGGTCTGCAGCTGGGTTTCGCGCAGGTTGCGGGGCTTGAGCGAGGACAGGGCGGCCAGGCCGGCTTCAGGGCGCGGCTCTGGCGCGCCAGCAGGCTGGCCAGGGTCAGCTGGGCCTCGAAGTGGACGCGGCTGTTGGTGGGCACGCGCTCCAGCCACTGGATGGCGCCGGCCTGGTCGTTCTGCTTCTGGGCGATCTCGGACAGGGAACAGGAAGGCGTTGCCGTTGTCGCGCTCGATGTCTTCCGGCAGGGCGACGTAGCGCTGCAGGGCTTCGGTGGCGCGGGCGTAGTCGTGTTTCTGGTGATGGAGCTGGGCCAGGGTGTAGAGGGTGGCGGGGTTGTCCGGCTCCAGCGACTGCACGCGCGAGAGCGTGGCGATGGCGGCGTCGTTCTGTTCGCTGGCGATCTGCAGCAGGCCCTGGGCCTTGAGGGCGCGCAGGTCGTCAGGGGTGTTTCTGCAGGTAGTTGCCCAGCAGGACGGCGGCACGCTGGCGGCCGCCGGGCCGGGACTGCAGCAGCTGGACGCTGGCCAGCACGGCCTCGATGTTGTCGGGCGCCAGCTGCTGGGCGGCCAGGGCCTCGTCGGTGGCGGCCTGCTGCTGGCCGGCTTCATGGGCCAGGCGGGCGCGCATCAGGCGGGCCTGGATGTTGTCGAGGTCGGAGGCGCTGGAGCCGCTGGGCCAGTGCCCAGGCGGCACGGCGGTCGGGCAGGTTCAGGAGCTTTTCCTGCAGCTGCGGGTAGGGCGGTGTCGAGTGTGCCGGCCTGGCGGGCCTGGGTGAGCTGGCGGGTGAGGGCCGGTTCGACCTCGGTCACGCGGCCGTTGGCCAGCAGCAGGGTATCCAGCGCCTTGCGGGCATTGGGGTAGGTGGGGTCAAGGCGCACCCACAGGCGGGCGCTGTCCAGCGCGTCCGGACGGTGAGCCGGTGACGATGGCGATCTCGGTGGCGCGACGGGCCAGGCGGCGTCGCCGGTCTGGGCGGCCAGTGAATGGTAGGTGGCGTAGGCGGCACCGGGCTGTTCGCGCTGCAGGGGCGATCTCGGCGGCCAGTATCTCGTAGATCAGCGGCGGGGTGAGGGGCCAGTTCGGGCAGGTTGGCCGGGCGGTAGGTGCCGGAGAGCGCGCTGCCCGTGTCACTTTCAGCGTCAGGAGCGACGACGGTGTTGGTGTCGTCGCTGGGCTGGGCACCGCCGGTGGCCTGCTCCTGGGTTACAAGGCTGCCGGGGGAGGGGCTGTTGCCTGTAGCCTGGTTGCCCGGCAGGTGGGGCTGTGTGGCGCCTGGGAATCCGGGCCGGCCTTGGCCGTGACGTGGGGAGCGTTGACCGCCGCGCTGGCTGGCGGCTGGAAAGGCGCTGCATCCGCCCAGTGCCAGCAGGCCCAGGGGCGAGGGCGAGCCGGTTGCTGAGGGGGCGGCGTGCCAGGGGTGGGCACGGCAGGGGTATGGGCGGACAGGCGGGATGAATTCATCGGGGCATGGTAGAACGAGCGAGGCGCTTTGTCAGCAGCCGCGGCGATGGCCGGACGGTGGCGGGTGGTGGTGGGATTGATGGGCGCTTCGGAGCGCGCGATCTTCAGGGTTGCCGGATGGGGGCGGATGGGGGCGGCAGAAGGGGCTCAAGGGGAGCTCAAGGGACGCGGAAGGGGGCCCGGTCGCTGCCGTGGAGGTGGGCGAGGTTCGTCCGTCAGGCGATGTCGGATGCAATTGCGGCGGGTGGTAGTTCTTTGAAGGATTTTGTGAGACAGTACGGGGAAGGTGGTTACGGACCGTTTCAGCATCGGGCCTTCGGTCGTGCGACCCTTCCCTGTTTTGTTTTTGAGGGAATCCCATCGAACAGTTGCGGCAGCAGGGCAGGAGTTCCTTCTTCTGTCCACGGTGTCAACCACTGATCGGGTAGCACTACCCGGTTGCTGGCTGGAGCAAGGGGAAGCGGATGGCATGGGCAACGGGCTTGTGTACACTGCCGACATGGCAAAGAAAGGCATCAGCGAGCAAATCGAGGGCGTATGGCCGGTGGCGGTCCGATCTCCAGTCGGCGATCGAGCGCTACCGTGACTGGTTGGCGCAGTCGGATGCGGCTGATGCCAGCCTGAACGTCAAGCTTTTCGCAGATCATCGAACGGCTTCACGACACCCTGCTGAAGGTGGCATTCGTGGCCGAGTTCTCCCGTGGCAAGTCGGAGCTGATCAACGCGATCTTCTTCGCACAGTATGGCCAGCGGGTGGTTCCGTCGTCGGCCGGGCGCACCACGATGTGCCCGACCGAGCTGCTGTACGACGCCTCGATGCCGGTGGGCATCCGGCTGCTTCCCATCGACACGCGGCTGATGCCGGTGCCGCTGGCCGAGCTGCGCAATCAGGACGAGCACTGGCGCTTCATTCCGGTGGACATGACGGATGTGAAGTCGCTGCGCCAGGCCTTCGACTCGGTGCGCGAGACGCTGCTGGTGCCGACCGAGCAGGCGCGCGAGATGGGGCTGTCGACGACGAGCAGCCGGTGGGCCGGTCGGTGACGCCGGGGGCGAGGTGGAGATTCCCGCCTGGCGGCACGCCATCGTCAGCATTCCGCACCCGCTCCTGGAGCTGGGGCTGGTGATCATCGACACCCCGGGTCTGAACGCCATCGGCGCCGAGCCGGAGCTGACGCTGAACGTGATTCCGAATGCCCACGCGGTGCTGTTCGTGCTGGCGGCCGATGCCGGGGTGACGCGCAGCGATATCGACGTGTGGCGAGTCCAACATCAGCAAGGCGCACCGCACCGGGCGCTTCGTGGTGCTGAACAAGATCGACGGGCTGTGGGACGAGCTGCGGTCCGATGCCGAGAACGACCTGGAGATTGCACGCCAGGTGGTGTCGGTGAGCAATTTCCTGGACCTGCCCACGGCGCGGGTCTATCCGGTGTCGGCGCAGAAGGGGCTGGTGGCCAAGATCCAGGGCAATCAGGCACTGCTGCGACGCAGCCGGCTCAAGGAGCTGGAGCACGCGCTGTCGGAAGAGATGATTCCGCAGCAGCAGGTGATCATCAGCGAGCAGGTGCGGCGCGAGTTCGAGGAAGCCTCGGCGGTGACGTTGAACCTGCTGACGGTGCGCCGGCGCAACCAGGTCGAGCAGGCCTTCGAGCTGAACGGGCTGCGTGGCAGAACCAGGCGATGATCCGGCAGATGTCGCGCCGGGTGCGCGACGAGCGCACTGAGTTTGATGACAGCCTGCGGCACCTGGCGGCGCTGCGCTCGGTGTTCACCAAGCATTCGCAGACGATGTTCACGCATCTGAGCCAGGACAGCCTGCGCCGGCACGTGGACCGTACCCGCCAGATGATGATGGCCAGCCAGCTGTCGTCGCAGCTCAAGGACGGCATGAACGCGCTGCTGACGGCGGTGCGACTGGACTTCGAGGAAGCCGACCGGCTGGTGGGCGAGATCTCGCAGATGATGACGGCGATGTATCAGCGCTTCTCGCGCGATTACGGGCTGTCGCTGGGCATGCCGCTGCGCTTTTCCACGAAGCGCTATTTCACCGAGATCGAGCAGGTGGCGCAGACGCACCAGCGTCAGTTCAGCCTGCTGAAGCTGCTGACGGTGAACAAGGCGGTGCTGACGCAGCGCTTCTTCGATTCGGCCGCGGTCAGCCTGAAGAAGATCTACACGGTGGCCATCCGCGAGCTGGAAGGCTGGCTGCGGTCACTGATGACGCCGCTGGAGAGTCAGGTGCGCGAGCACCAGGCGCAGCTGCGGCGGCGCATGGAGTCGGTGCAGCGAGTGATGGATGCCGGCGATTCGCTGGAAGAGCGCCTGCAGGAGATCGACGAGGCCCGTGCGCGCATCGAGCGCCAGCTGGCGCAGATGAAGACGCTGGTGGAAGGGGGTGCAGGCGGCGATCGACCGGCGGCCGGTGCGCCCGGTGGTGGTCGAGGAGCTGGAGGCAGCGCCGGATCTGCGCGCCGAACCGGCGGCTGCGGGTGATGCTTCGATGGGCACGTCTGTGTCAGGGCGAGCCTGTCACATCGGCCGTATCGGAGAATGCGCCTGCCGAGACCGGCGAACAGGTGCCTGCGGCGCAGTCGGCTGAGCGCCAGGCAGGGAGTGCGGATGCCGTATGATGCGGCATCCATGGAACCGATAACACCCTGAACCTTGCGCCAGCGCTGATCCGCTGGCAGCGCCGGCATGGCCGGCACCATCTCCCCTGGCAGAAGACTCGCGTCGAGCTGGGCGCACCGGCGGGCGGCGCAGCCGAGCTGCGCGATCCCTATCGCGTCTGGCTGTCGGAGTGATGCTGCAGCAGACGCAAGTGGCCACCGTCATTCCGTATTTCAGAGGCCTTCCTGCGCGCCTTTCCCACTGTGAACGAGCTGGCGGCAGCCGATGCCGAGCAGGTGATGGGCCTGTGGGCGGGGCTGGCTACTACAGCCGTGCGCGCAACCCTGCATGCGGCGGCGCGCCGGGTGGCGGAGGCGGGCGGTGCCTTTCCGCAGACGGCCCAGGGGCTGGAGGCCTTGCCTGGCGTGGGGCGCTCGACGGCAGCGGCCATTGCGGTGTTCGCCTTCGGCGAGCGGGCTGCCATTCTGGATGGCAACGTGAAGCGCGTGCTGAGCCGGGTGTTTGCCGTGGAGGGCGATCCGGCCGGCAGTGCAACGCTGGCGCGGCTCTGGACGCATGCCGAAGCCGAGCTGCCGCCCGAGGGCGCACCGGCGGCCGACCTGATCGACTACACGCAGGGACTGATGGACCTGGGGCGATGGTCTGTACCCGAAGCCGGCCGGATTGTGGGCGGTGTCCGCTGGCGACGCTGTGCCAGGCCCGGCAGCAGGGCGAGCCCGAGCGTTATCCGCAGGCGCGCCGGAAAAGGACGGTGCCGGTGCGGGCCGTGAACCTGCTGTGGGTGGAGGATGCCGGGCGGCGGGTGCTGCTGCAGGCCCGGCCCGACAGCGGGTTGTGGGATTGGGCTCTGGAGCCTGCCGGAATGGCCGGGCGAGGGTGCCCGAGAGCTGGAAGGCCGTGGGCGGCTTCAGCCATGTCTTCACCATTTCCGGATGGAGGCCATGGTGTGGGCGCCGCCGGTCGAGGTGGTGCGCCGGGCGATGGCCGATCAGGCGCGGGCGAACGGGGCGGAAGGCGGCATCAAGGCCGTGCCGGATGCGCTGGCCGAGGCCTTGCCGCTGCCCGAGCAGCGGCGCTGGCTGGCACCGTCGGCGCTGGAGGGTGCGCCGTTGCCCAGCCCGATCCAGCGCTGGCTGCAGGCACAGGGTCCCTGCAGCCGGGAGCTGATCAGCGCGTCTGCGTGACGGTGATGCCGGTGCCGCCGGGGCGGCTGTCAGGGAGCACGGTGGCGCACCAGCACGCGCTCGGTGCGGGCGAAGTGCTCGGCCAGCGTCTGGGCGACGTAGACGGAACGGTGCTGGCCGCCCGTACAGCCGATGGCGATGGTGAGGTAGTGGCGGTTGTCCTGCACGTAGCTGGGCAGCCATTCGGTGATGAAGCGCGTGATGTCGCCGATCATTTTTCTGTACCGGCGGCAGGTCCACCAGGAAGTCCTTGACCGGCTGGTCCAGCCCGGTGAGGGTGCGCAGCTCCACATCGTAGTAGGGGTTGGGCAGGCAGCGCACGTCCGAAGACAAGGTCGGCATCCAGCGGAACGCCCTGCTTGAAGGCGAAGGACTCGAGAGCAGCGTCATCGAGGCGCGGTCGGTGCGCACCAGGTCACGCACCCACTGGCGCAGGGGTGTTGGGGTGCAGGGTCGCTGGTGTCGATGGAGGTGCCGATGTCCTCGATCTCGGCCATCAGCTCGCGTTCGCGCTCGATGGATTCTTCCAGCGTGGGCGCCAGCAGGGATCAGCGCCATGGCTGGTGTTGTTGCTGCGCCCGGGCAGGGTGAGCGGGTGGCGGCGGCGGGTCTCGGAATAGCGCTGCACCAGGGAATCGGTGCGGGCGTTGAGAAAAACACCTTCACGTCGTGGCCCTGGGCGCGCAGCTGGCGCACGGCGTCACGCAGACCGGTGAGGCGCGTGCCCACGCACGTCGATGGACATGGCGACCTTGGCATGGCCTTCCTGTTCAGGGACAGGGCGACTTCGAGAACGTAGCGTACCGGCAGGTTGTCGATGCAGAGTAGCCGGCGTCTTCCAGCACATGGATGGCCAGCGATTTGCCGGAGCCGGAGATGCCGGTGACGATGATCAGTTGCATGGTGGGGTAGAAGGCAGGGATAGGCGAAAGGGAGGGCGTATCGGTCGTGTCGGGGCCGGCCGGAGCCTGCAGGGCCGTGGCCGAGCCGGTGACAGGGCGCGTGCACGACGGCGTCTCGACAGGGGACAGGGGGGATTCCTCGGCGGTGTCGTTGGGCATCATCGTGAGCGTGAAGCTCTCGGGCGCCCAGTCGGGATAGGTGGCATCGCCGGGGCTGGGGTCGGCCAGGTGGGTGTCCATCTGGCCGATGGGCAGGAGGAGGCGTTCCCGGCGGGCCCCTAGGGCGTCCGGTGCGTGGCTGGACGGGTGATGGGGCGTTTCGCTCTGGTCGAGGATCAGGGCCTGCTGGCGCCGGGCGAATTCGCGCGTGGTGTCGATGCCGCGCAGCAGCAGCACCGTGGTGCGCACGGCGGTTTCGGTGAGCACGGCGATGTTGCGGCCGGCCGCCACCGGGATGGCAACCTTGCGCACCGGGATGCCCAGGATGGTCTCGGTGAGCGCCTGCAGCGGCGGGCGCTCGTAGCTGTCTTCCATCGTGCGGCGGCCCACCAGGTGGACGATGAGCTGATGGGCATGCGGCGGCGCACGGCGCTTTCGCGAAGATGGTGCGGATGTCGATGAGTCCCAGGGCCGCGCACTTCCAGCAGGCCCTGCAGCAGCGCCGGGCAGCGACCGACGATGGCGTGCTGGCTGACACGCTCGATGTCGACCACGTCATCGGCCACCAGACTCATGCCCACGGCTGATGAGTTCCAGAGCCAGCTCGCTCTTGCCCAGGCCCGAGTCGCCAGTGATGAGCACGCCCATGCCCAGCACGTCCATCAGCACGCCGTGCATGGAGGTGTGGTCCTTGTGGGCCAGCGCCTGTTCCAGGGTCTCGATGAGCGGGCCGGCGGCCAGTCGGCAGCCCAGCAGCGGCAGGTGGTTCCGGTTGCAGAAATCCACCAGGTCGCTGGGCGCTTCTGACCGTCGGAGATGATCGGTGCCGGGGGACGGGCGGCAAGAAGGGTCTGATGCAGCCTGTCGCGCCGATGACGATCCAGCTTGCGGTAGTAGTCCAGCTCGCGCAGACCGAGCACGGCGATGCGCTCGGCGTGCATCAGGTTCAGGTAGCCGATCTGGTCGACGGCGTGGACGCCGGTGCCGTGCAGGGGCGGTCACCGCCGGACTGGCCGGCCAGCCATCGCAGGTTGGAGCGATGCCTGTTGCGAGGTGACCAGGTTCTGGACCGTCATGGCCATGGGCGGTGTCTCCGGAGGGAAGGGGGCGCTGCCGGTGGCCGTGGGCAGGGCCGTCGAGGCAGCAGGGCGGACCGGTTCCCCAGGTGGCCAGCGTGCGGTAGACCTGGGCAGGGTCGGTGGCGGTGAGCAGGGTTTCGCGCAGGGTGTCGTCCGACAGCAGCTCGGCCAGTTCGGACAGGATTTCGAGGTGTTCCTCGGTGGCGTGCTCGGGGACCAGCAGCACGACCAGCAGCCGGACAGGTTCGCCGTCGGGGGCGTCGAAGGGAATGCCGTTCTCGCCGCGCAGTACCGCCACCAGCGGTGTCTTGAGGTTGCGGATGCGGCCGTGCGGGATGGCCACGGCCTTGCCCAGGCCGGTGGAGCCCAGCCGCTCACGGGCGAACAGTGAATCGAAGACCTTCTGCCGCTCCAGGCGATGCTCGTTCTCGAACAGCAGGGCGGCGTGCTCGAACAGCCGCTTCTTGCTGGTGGCGGAGGACGTCGAGCAGGATGTCGCGTGCTGTGAGCAGCTTCGAGATGCGGTTCATCCGGAATTACCTGTATCTGGTGCAGCGGGACTGTGATAGAACTTTGCAGCGGTTGGCACAGGGGCGAACCGGCGGGAGTCTGTCCGCGATGCTGTCATTATAGGCGGCTTCGCCGGGCAGGGGGCAGCCTGGGCGAGGTGCGGCTCAGGGGCGATGCGCGGGCCGCGATGCTGCGGGAAAGGATGGGCATGCAAGCGGTTTCCGTTTGGATTCAGTGGCTTGCGTGCTTCCCGGGAGGGCGGGCGATAGAGGCCGGGACGGCTGCATGCCGTGCAGCCAGGGCGCGCCAGAGGCGCGCCGGGGTGACGGCATGCATCGACCGGAGCCGACCCATGCCGCAACGCGCCTGTCCAGGCGGGTTCGGGCATGCGCTTCGGGCGCTGCCACTGTAGTTCTGCCGTTTCTGCTTGTGCTTGATGACCTGCCGGTCGAGCTTGTCGATGAGGGTGTCGACGGCAGCGTAGAGGTCGGTGTGGGTGGCTTCGGCAAAGATCTCGCGCCCGGCTACAAGCAGCTTCATTTCGGCGCGCTGCACCAGCTTCTCGACCGAGAGGATGACGTTGACGTCGATGACGTGGTCGAAGTGGTGGCGGATCCGGCGCAGCTTGCTGGTGACGTACTCGCGCAGGGCAGGGTGACTTCAGATGGGTGTCCACTGATGGAGAGGGTTCATGCCTGGTACTCCTTGGGAGAGGGTTCCACACACGGCCAGTGGGGCAGTCATCGGCTTCGTCGTTGCGCGGCAGGAAGTATCTTGAGGGATTCCCGGTATTTGGCAACGGTTCGGCGCGCGACCTGGATGCCTTTCTGGCCAAGCAGTTCAGTGAGTTGGCTGTCTGACAAGGGCTGGTTGGTATCCTCCTGCTTGATAGAGCTTCTGGATGAGTGCACAGACGGCGGTGCTGGATGCGGCGCCGCCGCTGTCGGTAGTCACCTGGCTGCCGAAGAAATACTTCAGCTCGAAGGTGCCGAACGGTGTGCGGATGTACTTCTGGCTGGTGGCGCGGGAAATGGTGGATTCGTGGCGGCCGACGACTTCGGCGATGTCGCGAAGGACCAGGGGGCGAAGTGCCTCGGGGCCGTGATTGAAGAACGCCTTCTGGCGATCGACGATGGCCTGGGCCACGAGCACGATGGTGTCGCCGCGCTGCTGGACGTTGCGTGCCAGGGTGCGGGCTTCCTGCAGCTGGTGCAGCAGGGTTTGTGTTCGGGGCGGAAGGTGACTCGGCATGGCTGTCTTCCGTGACCTGTTGCTCCCATTCTGCCCCAGATCTGCCGGTTTGTGCGGGCGATGGCGCGGCCTTTCGGTGGTTTTTCAACAGCGCCTCGTACTCGTCGTGCACGCGCAGCGAAGCCGAGGTGGCGGGGTTGGGTTCGCACGCGCAGCCGTGCGCTGTCCGGCGCACGATGATGTCGAGGAATGATGTGGCGGGAGGGCTCCGCGTCGAAGCGGTTGCCGGGGTGCGGGTCCAGCGACTGGACGAGGGTCCGGGCGGCTCGAAGTTCGGCCTGCGAGCAGGACAGGGCGCTTGCAGAGCAGGGCGTCCTCGTGTCTTGCCAGCAGCGGCAGGCGGTCGTCGCTTACCAGTTGCAGGGCCAGGGCGATGAGGTCGGTGGACTCGGGTGATGGCTCGGTGGCCGGGCTTCCGGATGGGGAGCCGTGGGCTGAGGCCGTCGGTGGGGAGGCGTCGGCGCGGTCCTGCTGCAGGTGCAGCAGCTGCGAGACGCGAGGCATTCACCGGGCGTGCGCGCCAGCACGCCAGGGCGGATCGAAGCCCTGCAAAGGTCTGCAGGGCGGCCTCCAGTTCAGCCAAAGAGGTCGGCGGGGCAAGTTCCCCCGGCAGTCGCTGCATCGTCGGTGTCCTGGCTACCAAGGGCGCCGGCCGTGAGTCCTCAGCCAGGGCGTCCAGCGAGAATCCGGCGGGCAGGTAGCCGTCGTCGCCCGCTTCCCAGATGAGCAGGTGGATGAGCGCACGCTGGCGGGCGTCGCAGTGGATCTCCGCCAGCTGGTCCAGCAGGTGCTCGCGCGAGCAGGGGGCTGCCGTCAGTGAGCTGCCGTAGGGTTCGTCGTCGTCTCCCTCAGGGGGCGGTCCGGCGCTGCGCGCGATGCCCCAGGGTCGTCGCCATCCGGGCCGCTGTCGAGCAGGGTGACGTCCGGGCGCTCGTCGGATGAGGTGGCGGCAGGGTCATGCTCGCCGAGAGGCATCGGTGCCATGGCCTGCCAGGTCGCCGTCATGCCGGGGGTGCCTGAGCTGTGAGGCATCCGTGCCGATGTCCTGTGCGGAGGCTGCCGGGCTGCCGGCGGGCGGCCAGGTGTCGGGGCTGGACATCCGGTCATGCCGGAGGCTGCCGTCGGCGTGAAGGCTGACGGTGTCGTGACGAGGGAGGCTCCACCCGTTCAGAAAGGGTTCTGCTCGACGGCGCGCTCGATCTCCTGCTCCAGGTCGGCCGTGGGCAGCTGCAGCGAGCGGATGGCCTGTTGCATTTTGCGGGGTCAGCTGGAGCTGCTGGCTCTGGCGTGTCTGAAGCGAAGGCTTCATCGGGGCATCGGGTCCGGCAGAAAGTCAGGGCAAGTGGGGTCCTGCCGCGTTTTGTACCATCGGATGCCCGGCTTGCGCGCACCCTGGCTGACCAGTGGTTTCCCGGATGCCGGCTGCGTCAGGGCCGACGGCAGGCGCGTGGAGGCGGATACGACGGCGCGTGGAAGGGGGCGAAGCACCTGTGCGGCGAGCGTGCCGCGGGTTACATCCGGAAGTCTTCGCGCAGGTAGGCCTTGCGCACGCGCTCGTCCTGGATGATCTGGTCGGGGCTGCCCGAGGCCAGCACGACGCCTTCGTTGATGATGTAGGCGCGGTCGCAGATGCCCAGCGTCTCGCGGACGTTGTGGTCGGTGATGAGCACGCCGATGCGTCGGTTCTTCAGCAGGTTGACGATGCGCTGGATCTCGATGACGGCGATGGGGTCGACGCCGGCGAAGGGCTCGTCCAGCAGGATGAAGCGGGGTGAGCTGGCCAGCGCACGGGCAATCTCCACCCGCCGGCGCTCGCCGCCGACAGCAGATGGAGGTGTTGGAGCGGATGTGCTCGATCTGCAGTTCCTTCAGCAGCGATTCCAGGCGTGCCTTCTGCTCGGCACGGCTGATGCCGCGGCCACGCTTGTCCACCTGCAGCTCCAGCACGGCCAGGATGTTCTCCTCGACGCTGAGCTTGCGGAACACCGAGGCTTCCTGCGGCAGGTAGGACAGCCCCAGCCGGGCGCGGCGGTGGATGGGCAGGTGGCTGATGGAGTGCTCGTCCAGGACGATGTTGCCGCCGTCGGTGGCCACCAGGCCGGCGATCATGTAGAAAGCGGGTGGTCTTGCCGGCGCCGTTGCGGCCCAGCAGCCCCACCACCTGGCCGCTGGAGACTTCCATGGACACGTCGCCAGCCACCACACGGCCGTTTGTAGGCCTTCATCAGGTGCTCGGCGCTTCAGGCGGCTGATGGGTTCGTGCTCGTGGTGGAGGATGTCGCTCATCGGTCGAAATGCGGATCAGGGTTTTCCGGGAGGTCGGCTGGGCAGGGGTGGGCCTGGACAGGCTGCTTTTCGAGGCTGCAGCGGGCAGGGGGAGCCGGGCTTGCAGGGCTGACTAGCGGCCTTGCCACCTTCCTGGGTGGTCTGGGGCTGGATGACGATGCGCACACGTCCGGGGCGTTCCCGCCGCGCTGCTGGCCGTCCACCGAGGAAGGTCTCGGTGCTGGCGCTGTGAGACGATGTGGCCGCCGGTGATCTCGTCGACCGGCTGGTTGCAGTTCTGGCGCTGCAGCCGCGCGCGGCCGGTGAGCGTGACCCGTGATCGGTGCGGGTGTCGTAGAAGATCTGGTCGGCCACCCGTGGATGTACTGCTCCATGCCGTCGCGCTTCTGGCGGAAGCTGGCCTGGTGCCGTTGACGCGGGCCGTCTGTGCGTTGCAGGCCCCACCTGGGTGAGCACCATGCGGTCGCCCGTGATGCGGATGGTGCCCTGGTGAGCACGACGCTGCCGATGAAGGTGGAGACCTTCGGTGGCGTCGTTGTATTCCAGCCGGTTGGATTCGATGTTGATCCGGCTTGTCGCGGTCGGCTTTCTCGGCGTGGGCGGCGGGTGCAAGCAACAGGGCCGACAGAGGCCAGCGCCAGGGGCAGAAGGGACGAGGGCCGGACGGCGGACGGGCGGGGATCATCGCGGGTCTCGATCGGAATCCAGAAAGGGTGGGCAGTGAGGTGCGGAGCCGATCAGCGGCCGGCGGCATGTGCCGCCAGGGTCCGGTTTGTGGCGTGCGGGTTTCCTGCTGCCCAGGCTCCCCAGGGTGATCCTGCAAGTTTAGCGGGTTTTGGTGTCATCGCCGCGCGCGGTGGCGGGGAAATGACCGCGTACACGGCTCTTCAGCTCAAGCTGGTGATCCTGGTCGCGGATTTCCATGCCCGCCCTCCAGCCGGTTGTCGCCGGCCTGCATCTGCACCGAGGGATGCGGTGGAAATGACGTTGTGCACCATGTCCACGCGGGCGGTCTCGGTGGTCAGCTGCATGGGAGGCTCGTCGGCCGTGGCTGCGCGTACACCTGCACGTCTTCCTGCAGGTCGGCGTAGTCGCCGCTGTCGGGCGCGGAGCCCTTGCGGGGGTGATGGTCGGTGAGCGGCTGGGTCTCATCCAGCGAGATGATGCGGGGCCGGGTGAAGGCCATCCGCTGGTCCAGCGGGTAGTGCAGCATGTGGTCGGCCTCGACCCGCACCGAGGGATTGCCGTTGGCGTCGGCGCGCATCAGCGTCATCTGCTCGACGAAGAAGTCGGGGGTCGGGCCGTCCTTCGACGGCGGGGGCGCCATGGTTCTGCTCGGCCTGCTTGGCAGTAGTAGCTGACCATGCCCAGGCCGATGAGGATCAGCACCGAAGCGGCGGCGGCCGGGCGGTCGAGGCGTGGGCTCGTAAGCGGGGCAGTGCAGGCGGGATGGTGGGTTCATGGGGACGGCCCGGCGGGCCGTCAGGACAGGCGATGCGGCAGGTTCAGGGAAGAGGAAGGATCAGCTGCCGTCGCATCAGGCCGGGCAGGGGCCAGGCGGTAGCGGGCCAGCAGGCCATCACGCTCGCACGGCTGGCCAGCAGGAGGTCAGCCAGTTCGCGCGGGGCACCGTTGCCGGCTCTGGACTGGGCCACCCAGCGGGCGACAGCCAGCACCTCAGGGCGCAGCGTCGACGGGCGCCTGGGCGCACGCAGGCCTGCATGGCCGCCAGGTCGGGCCAGTCGTCGCCGATGAGGCCGTCTCCTGCAGGCCGATGCCCAGCTGTGCGCCCAGTTCCTTCAGCGACCAGCGTCGGGCGTCCTGGAAGACATGGCGGATGCCCAGTTCCTCGGCGCGCCGGGCACGATCTCCTGAGCGGCGGCCGGTGATGATGGCCAGCTCGTGCCGGCCTTCTGCGGCAACGATGCCGAAGCCGTCGCGCACCGGAAGCGCTTGGCGCATTCACCCTGCGGGCCGATCCAGATGCTGCCGTCGGTGAGGGTGCCGTCGATATCCATGGCCAGCAGGCGCACCTGCCAGGCGCTGCGGCGAAAGTGGGTCCATGGCGCTCTCCTTCCAGATGGGCACACACCACCTTGTGGCGAGCCCAGCGGGTCGTGACGATGCAGCGCGCCACGCAGATGGCGCTGCCGGTCGGTGACGCCAGGATCTGGGTGATGCGGCGTGATTCCGCGATGCTGCACGGCACTCCACGGCCAGCGCCTCGGCCCGATGGTGATCGGTTTGGGGGTCGCGACCTCGCCGATGGTGAGGCCAGGACAGATCCGGGCTGGCTGCCGCTGAACACTCGGCACGCAGGTCACCGTCCGTGAAGATGCCAGCCACACGGTTCTCCGATCGTCCGGGATGGCTCATGCCGCGCTAAACGTGGCTGATCCTCCAGCAGCGCGTCGGTGAAGAGGTCTGCGGCCCGGCGGGTGGAGCGGATCGTCGCCCTGGCGCGTGATGTGTCCGAGACGTGGGTGAGCAGCCGGCGGCCCAGCGCGCCACCGCGTTGCGAGCGGGCGGGGAGTCTCGCTGCCGAAAGCCGCGTGCTTCCAGCAACGCCACGGCCAGCCGTCGTCGCGCCCAGGGCCAGGGCGGCGGTGGTGCCGCTGGCGGTGGGGGCCAGGTTCAGCAGGCGTAGCCTCCTTCACGTGCGCCGGCGGCACACGGTGGATGTCGGCGTATTGCAGTGGCGATTCGGCATCCCCGTCAGGCGATGAGGACAGCGCCCACGCGCTTGACCTGCGGCACTTTGATGGTCATCAGCTCGTCGGTGCGGCCGGGTTGGACCAGCGCGATGAACACGTCCTGCCGTGACCAGCGCCCAGATCGCGCCGTGGCTGGCAGCCTCGGCCGGATGCACGAAGAGAGGCCGGCGTGCCGGTGGAGGCCAGCGGCGGCGATCTTGCGGGCGTGTGCGGACTTGCCCATGCCGCTGACGATGACGCGCTGGCGGTATCCAGCACCTGGCGACGGGCGCGGCAGCAAACCCTCGTCCAGCGTCTCGCGCGGGTGCTGCACGGCATCGGCCTCGTGGCGGCACCACGGCGGGCACAGTCGAGCAGGGCGTTGTCGTCGATCTGGGCGGGGGCTGGGAGGTCATGCGCGGGCAGGGAAATGAGGCGGGGGCAGACTACCGATTTCGATGTTGTCTTTCAGTATAGAGCGACTGATGGCGTTTGGGGCCCGACGGCGGTGGTGCGATTCCATGCACGCGGTATCTGGTGACATGCAGCGGCGTCAGGGGCGGACCGCCGATGCCGTGCGGGAGCATGCAGCAGGAGCAGGGGTGCTGGAAGGTGGGAAGGGTGTCGCAGGGGCATGACATCTGGGTTATACTGACCAGCCGTTCATTAAGAGCGCGGCGGGCGCGGGACCCAACCCTGTTGCAGCCAGCGCAAATGGGTGCGGGCGCGTCCGACAGAGGAGCGATCCGGCATCAATGAATGGCGAATCAGGCGCTTGGTGTGTGTTTGCGGTTGGCGGGGTTTTTCGTGTTGGCTTTTAGCTGCCTCTTCCCTGAGCAGGACTGATTTGGATAAAGATACCCTTCTGTAACCACCCAGAATCGCTGAGCTTTGGCCACACGCGCGATCGACTGATCTCTGGATGACATCTCTCGATGTCGTTCAAGCGCGGGTCGGTGGTGGCCCTGATGGGTGGCTCGGGGTCTGGCGAGCCCACGGTGCTGCGCCCTGATCGGCGCCTGCAGGAACGCCCGCAGAAAGGCCGCGTCCCGCTCAATGGCGTGCATGTCCACAGCCTGTCCAAGCGAGCTCTACCGGATGCGTCGCAACATGGGCATGCTGTTCCAGTTCGGCGCGCTGTTCACCGATCTCAGCATCTTCGACACGTGGCCTTCCCAAGCTGCGCGAGCAGACCGATCTGCCCGAATCGGATGATCCGCGACCCGAAAGTGCTGGCGGTAGGCTGCACGCCGTGGGGTCTGCGCGGCGCGGCGCACCTGATGCCTTCGGAGATTTTCGGGCGGCATGGCGCGCCGGGTGGCGCGCTGGCCCGCTCGGTGGCGCTGGATCCGCCGCTGCGCTGATGCGCGACGAGCCGTTTGCCGGGCTGGACCCGATCTCGCTGGGCACCATCGCGCGCCTGATCCGGACGCTGAACGAGGGGCTCACTGCCAGCAGCATCCTGGTCACGCACGACGTGCAGGAGACCTTCGAGATCGTCGACTCACGCCTATGCCGATGAGCCGTGGCGGATCATCGCCCAGAGCACGCCCGACGAGGCTGCGCGCTCACTCGATCCGCAGGTGGCGTGTTCCTGAACGGTCGTCCAGGACGGACCGGTGGCCTTCCACTGTCCGGCCGGCTCCTATCGAGAAGGAGCTCGGACTCATGATCGGCCTGCCGCCTCGATCAGCTGCCGGGCACGCCACGTCGTCAACGACCTGGGCTTTGCCGGGCGTTTCCTCATGCAGCTGCTGTGGGCGTCGCTGCTCTCGCTCAAGCGGCGCGCCCTCATCAGCGAGCAGGTCTGCGCTCGTGGGCAACCGCTCGCCGCCCATCATCTCTCATCCTCGGCCTGTTCGTGGGCTTCGTGCCGCCGCCGTGCTACACATAGCCTGAGCGCTACGGCGCCGAGTCCTCGCTGGGCCTGGTGGTAACGCTGTCAGCGCTGCGCGAGCTGGGACCGGTAGTGTACGGCGCCGCTGTTTGCCGGCCGCGCCTGCGCACGTCCATCACGGCAGGGCATCGGTCTCATGAAGAGCGGCGAGCAGCTCATCGCCGCGAGAAGCCGATGGGCGTGGACCCGATGCGGCAGCGCTGGCGCCGCGCTTCACGGCCGTGATGATCGCTGCCGCCGTTGGCGCTGCTCTTTTCGGCCGTGGGCATCGTGGGCGCTCGGATCACGTCGGTGCAGATGATCAGCTGATCCCGGCCGTTCTGCCCAGATGCGCGGTGAGCAAACTTCCGGGCGGATGCGCTGAACGGTGTGATCAAGAGCCTGCGTTCGTGCTGCCTCGGCGGTTTCCGTGCGCTGGTCGTCGGCCGTGTCCGACGCGCCACGGCCGGAAGGCGTCACTGCCGCACCACCGCTGTGGTGATTTCCTCGCCGGGCCGTGCTGGCCCGGTGACGTGCTCGATGACCGCGCTGATGTTCGGCGGTCTGTGATCACAGACAGGTTACTTCGATGGCAATGCAACGCAAATCAGCGACGCTGCGGCTGCTTCGTGCTGGCGGGCATCCCGGCGCTGGCTCTGGCCGTGCGCGCCTCGATCCCAGTCCTGCCAAACGTCCCGCGGTGGCTACGAGCTGGAAGCCAGTCTCGACAACATCGGCGGCCTGAAGGCTGCGTGGGCGCGCGCAGCGCCGGCGGGGTGGTGAGGCGCGTGACCGACATCACGTGCTGGATCCGGCAGACCTACCAGGCCAAGGGTGATCCTGCGGATGGACCCGCGGCGATCGCTTCCTGGTGAGTTCCTCGCTGAATGTCATGACGGCCGGCTGCGGGTGCGCGTGCAGGCCCGTGGCATGGAGCAGGCGCCGACACCGAGGAGCTGAGGACGGTAGGCAAGATCGAGATGACCCAGTCGGCCATCGTGCTGGAGAACCTGATCAGCCAGTTCCTGTATGGCCAGGACGGCAGCGCCAGGAGAAAGGCGCTGAAGGGGTGCGCAATGACGGGTGAGGCACGGCCCGGACGGCATGACAGCGCCCGTGCATCTGCGGCTGGCCGGCGTGGCGCTGGCGCTGAGCCTGGCGGCTGTGCATCGGCGTGTCAGGCACCAGCGGCGGTGATGCTGCCGGTACGGGAGCTGCGGCCGGCAAGGACGCGGCTTCTTCGGCATGCCCTCGGCGTCTGCTGCCAGCCCTCCGCTGCCAGCGACGCGGCAACGTCCGCTGCCGGTGATGCGCTGAAGGCAGCGGTGCGCCGACCGATCTGTCGGTGGACAACGTGACGGGCGGTGGAAGCTCTCGCACTGACTACACCATGATCCGAAGGATCCGCTGCGACCTACAACCGGGTGATGTTCGCCTTCAACGAGCGGGCCGATCAGTCGCGCTCAAGCCCGTGGCGAAGGCGTACCGCTTTCATCACGCCCAAGCCGGTGCAGTTCGTCGTGGGCAACTTCTTCTCGAACCTGGGCGACCTGTGGACGGGCTTCAACAACCTGTTGCAGGGCAAGGGCAAGGCGGCGGCATCCGATACGGCGCTTCTTCGTCAACTCCACGCTGGGCTTCCTGGGCTTTGCGGACGTGGCCACCGAGATGGGGCTGGAGAAGCAACGAGGACTTAGGCCAGACGCCACAGGTGTGCCCTCGGGACCGTATTTCGTGATCCCGCTGCTGGGTTGTCCACCATTCGTGACGCCACCAGCCGCCTGGTGAGATGCTACGGGCAGCCCCTACATCGTGGCAGGATGGTCACGAGGTACTGTGAAGTGGTCGCTGTGGACGGTGGATGCAGTCCACACCCGCGCCAGCCTGCTGGATGCCGAGGGGCGCTCAACGATGCGGCGCTGGACAAGCACACGCTGATGCGTGATGGCTGGCTGGCCCCGCCGTCGCAACCAGGTGTATGACGGCGATCCGCCGTGATGAGGACGATGGGCCGATCCTTACGGTGATGACCCGTATACGGACGACTTATGCGCGACGATCCGACGCAGACGAATCGACAGCAGCGCTGCCGATGACGCATCCGCCCAGAGTGCGGCCGACAAGGCGTCTGATGCGGCTTCTGATGGCTCGGACAAGGGCGTCTGATGTATCGACAAGGTGAAGGAAGTCACGAAGAAGAAGGCTGGCGCGCTGGCAGCGGCTCGAGGTACACTGCAAGGGCCAAAGGCTGACCGCTGATGGACACTGGTTCCGCTCGACTGGCGGCTCTTTGCCCGTGAGGCGGGCAGGCTGTCGGGGACGTTCGATGAACATTGATTGGCGGGGCCATGCAGGTTGCCCCTGATCTTCCCAAGAAAGGATTTCTCATGAAACTGAAACTGATTTCGCTGGATCATGGGCTTTCCGCGCTGGTGCGGTCTGGGCGCAGACGGTGCCGAACGACTTCGTGGAGAAGCCTCCAACGAGGTACGCTGACCAGTGCGCAACGACAAGCAGATGAAAGCGGGGCGACATCGGCCGCATTTCGCAGCTGGTGGACCCAGAAGCTGATGCCGCACGTCAATCTCGAGCGCATGACGGCGCTGACCGTAAGGCGTCCGTGGCGTCAGGCCACACCGCCCAGAAGGAAGCCATCATGAAGGAGTTCCGCACGCTGCTGATCCGCACGTATGCGAACGCCTGGCCACCGTGAAGGATCAGAAGATCCAGATGCGCCCTTCCGCGGCGAGGCTGACCAGAAGGACGTGGTGGTGCGCAGCCAGGTGGTGCAGCCCGGCGGGTGACCCTCATCCAGCTGGATTTACCGTCTGAGAAGCACGGCGACGACTGGCGCATCTATGACGGAACGTGCTGGGCGTGTGGCTGGTGCAGACCTACCGCAACCAGTTCGGTCAGGAAATCTCGGCCGGCGGTCTGACGGCTGATCAAGAACCTGGCGGCCAAGAACGCCCAGGTGGCAGGGCGCCAAGAGCTGAGCGGGCCATGGCTGAAGCAAGCATCGAAGCCGGCAGCAAGCGCCCGATGGGCTGATGATGGCGGATGTCGGTGACGGCACCACCGCCATCACGCTGCCTGAGCGGGTGGACAACAGCAACGTGCAGGCCGTGTTGCGGTCGCTGAAGCCGAATGCAAGGCACGCCGGCTGACCAAGGAAAGCCGCGTGCTGGTCGATCTGCTTCGGCTGAAGGAATTCGATTCCACCGTGCCGTCAGCGCTGCTGGAAATGGGGCGCTACGCCGGCAGCCGCGCGCGGTGCACAACCCGCCCAGGAAGCTGGTGTCGCTGGCCGAGCCGTATGGCGTGGCGGATTTCCTTCGCTGGACGACCATCCTGGAAACTGCGCCGCATGCGTCAGGAAAGGGAAGAGAAGGGGCGGTGACCGACGCAGGCAGCAGGGCGGCCTCCGGGGCGGAGGACGCAGAAGGCGCGGCCGCCCGGCACGAGATATCGTCCCCATCGGGTGTGGATCCCATCGTCGTCGAGGGCGTGACCAAGCGTTCGGTGACTTCGGGCACTGGACGGCATCGACCTGCGCATCCGACAGGGCGATTTCTTCGCGCTGCTGGGCCCCAAATAGGGGCCGGAAAGACCACGCTCATCTCGATCATCGCCGGCTGGCGCATGCCAGCAGTGGCCGCGTGTCGGTGATGGGGCACGACGTGTGTGAACGACTACTGGCGGGCGGGCGCCTCCCGCCGGGCGTGGTGCCGCAGGAACTGGTGTTCGATCCGTTCTTCACCGTGCGCGAGACGCTGAGAATCACGGCGGGCTACTACGGCGTGCGCAGGGCGATGCCTGGATTGATGAGGGTGCTGGAAGGGCTGGGCCTGACCGACAAGGCAGAGTCCAACATGCGGGCGCTGTCGGGCGGCATGAAAGGCGGCGGGTGATGGTGGCGGCAGGCGCTGATCCACCGTCCGCCGGTGATCGTGCTGGACGAGCCCACGGCCGGGGTGGACATCGAGCTGCGCCAGTCGCCGTGGCGCTTCGTGCGCAAGCTCAACCACGATGGACACACCATCGTGCTGACCACGCATTATCTGGAAGAGGCGCAGGCACTGTGCAAACCGGGTGGCGGTGATGAAGGCCGGGCGCATCGTGGCGCTGGATGAAACGGACGCGCTGCCTCGGGCGCTTTTCGGCCGGGGCGTTGCTGCTGCGGATCTCGGCGGAACGCTGCCGGCATCCCTGCAGGCACGTCGGCCGCCGCCTGCCGGAGGATGATCGCTGCACCGTGTCGCTGGACGATTACGCCCAGATCGGGCCGATCATGGCGGCCATCCAGGCGGAAGGGGCACCATTCAGGACATGGAAATCACCCAGCCCGACCTGGAAGACGTGTTCCTGCGGTTGATGCAGGAGAACTGATGCAAGGCTTCCTGACGCTTCGCAGGGAGCTGATGCGCTTCTGCATAGTGGTCTGCAGACCATTGCTGCGCTGATGCTCTCGGCGCTGCTGTATCTCGCTGATCTTTTCGCATGCGCTCAGCGGCCATGTGGCCATCTATCCGGTGTGGCCTACACCAGCTTTCTGGTGCCGGGGCTGGTGATGAGTGGCGCTGATGCGAACGCTTTCGGCAATTCGTCGTCCTCGCTCATCCAGAGCAAGGTGAGCGGCAATCTGGTGTTCGTGCTGCTGGCGCCGCTCACGCCGCTGGCGATGTATGGCGGCTACGTGCTGTCGGCCATGGTGCGCGGCATCGTGGTGGGCACCGGCGTGCTGCTGGTGGCGTGCTGCTTCGTGGATGTGCCGATGCGGCATCCGCTGTGGATGCTGGTCTTTGCGCTGGGGCCAGCGGCATTCTGGGCACGCTGGGGCTGGTGGCGGCCGTCTGGGCCGAGAAGTTCGACCAGATCGCGTCGTTCCAGAACTTCCTGGTGGTGCCGCTCACCTCCTGTCGGGCGTATTCTATTCAGGCACTCCGCCGCCGTTCTGGCGGTGGCCTCGCACGCCAATCCGTTCTTCTACATGGTGGACGGCTTTCGCTATGCCTTCTTCGGGCAGGCCGACATCGATCCGTGGCTGTCGCTGGGCATCGTGGCGACGGCGTGGCTGTTGCTGGCGCTGCTGGCCATGCGGCTGCTGCATCGCGGGTATCACCTGCGTTACTGAACACCTCGGTGAACGGGGCAGGGGTTTTCGTTGCCCCGGTACAATACGATGTCCTGCAGGCGTCCGGCCTGTGATCCCGCGCAGACGAGGCCGCCTTCGTGAGCAGCCGCGTTTCTGTCCGGGCCGTCCGGCGTGTCACGTCAACATCGCTTTCCTGGTGTGTGCAGGCCCCTGACGGGGCCTGCCGATGGACGCCCAGCCTGTCCCCCATCCCTCTGGAACCATCCGTGCAATCACCCGAAGTCGTTTCAGTCCTGCCATTGCCGCAGGCATTGCGTGCAGCTTCCTGCGGGTGGAGGGCGATGGCCGCCATTTCGACGCCATCATCGTTCTCGGACGCCTTCGAGGGCAAGCGCCCGGTGCAGCGTCACCAGCTGGTGTATGGCGTGCTGGGCGACCGCATGAATGAAGAGGATCCACGCGCTGTCCACTCAAGGCACTGACGCTCAGCGAATGGCAGGGCCCTGCAGGAACTCGTGATGGCCCGTCGCCGGGACAAGCTGAAAACTTGGGGGCTTCTGGTGCGGGCAGAGGTTCAGCCGCTGGCGCCAAGAAATGCGGCGCTGCCCATCCCTGTGCGCCAGCCTGCTGACGGCGGATCCGCTGGAACTGTCCAACGTGCCGCAGCAGGATATCGCCACCACCATCCGGGCTGCTCAGAAGCTGCTGGGGGTCAAGACCGAGCGTGACGAGGGAGCGTTCGACGCCGCAGGCCGACAGCCTGGTCAGCACCGAGGCGCCCGTGAGCCTGGTCAGAGACGATGCGCGCCCATCCTGGTGCTGCCGCTGGCGACTTCAGCGAGGCCCGCGTCGCCGCCCGGCGGCGTGCCATTGGCCAGGCGGCCGTCGATCAGTCACACTGGCGCCTGGCAGGCGATGGGTGCGCAGATCGAGATCGAGCAGGGGCTGTCGTGGTGCGCGCCCGCGGTCAGGGCGCACGCATCGTCACCGATATGGTGACGGGCACGACACCGAGAACCTGATGATGGCGGCCTGTCTGGCCGAGGGCGAGACCATTCTGAGAACGCCGCGCGCGAGCCTGAGGTGGTGACCTGGCCAAGGTGTGGCGCATAGGGCGCGCAGATCGAGGGGGCGGGGTACCGACCGCCTGGTGATCTGGGTGGAGCGCCTGCACGGCGCCAGCCACCGCATCATGGCCGATCGCGATCGAGACCGGTACGTTCCTGTGCGCGGCGTGCGGCCTGCGGCGGCGATGACGGTGCGCGCCACCGATCCCGTCGGTCGATGGACGCGACCATCGACCGTTGCGGGAGACGGGGCGACGCTGACGTCCGGACCGACTGGGTGCGGCTGCGGGCGAACGGCCGGCCGCGCGGTCAGCGTGCACGGCGCCGTATCCGGCTTTGCGCACCGACATGCAGGCGCAGTTCATGGCGCGGACGCGCGGTGGCCGAAGGCACGGCCACGGTGGTGGAAAACCATCTTCGAGAACCGTCATGCACGTGCAGGAGCTGCGACGGCTGGGCGCGAAGATCGCATCGAGGGCAACACCGCCATCGTGCAGGCGCGCCGGCGCTGTCGAAATACGGTCATGGCAACCGACCCTGCGGGCTCGGCCAGTCTGGTGATTGCCGGTCTGGCGCAAATGGGTGAAACCACGGTCGAACGCATCTACCACCTGGACCGGGGCTATGCGCGGATGGAAAGCGCGGGCTGCAGGCCCCTGGGGGGCGCGGATCGAGGCGTGATGGTGTCGCAGGCCAGCGCAGTGAGACGGGCGCGGGCGGGCGGCATGGCGATCCTTCTTGTCCTGTCGCTGCTCGCTTTGCGTTCCATGCGCTTCGTGCCTCTCGCCCCTTCCTGCGGTATGTCCTGATGGCTAGGGGGCGGGTGGCTTGCCATACGCACGACGTTGATCAAACAGGAAGAAGAAGATGTTGACGCTGGCCCTGTCCAAGGACGGATCCTGAAGATACGGCCGGACTGCTGGCGCAGTGCGGCATTCGCTTGATTCTTCGGCGGTGGACAGCCGCCAGCTCATCCCTGCCCACTGACGATCCGCCTGCGCCTGGCTGATCGTGCGGGCCAGCGACGCTGCCCACCTGCGTGCAGCATGGCGCGGCCGATCTGGCATTGCCGGGCGTGACGTGATGCTGGAGCACGGCGGCGAGGGCGTCTTCCAGCCGGTGGACCTGGGCATTGCTCGCCGCCGGCTGGCCGTAGCCACGCGCCAGGGCTGACTATCCCCGGCAGCGGTGCCCGGCAAGCGCCTGCGGGTGGCCACCGGACGTCAACACCACCTGCCGCCACTTTGCCCGCAAGTGGCGTGCACGCCGACATCATCAGCTCTTACGGCTCGATGGAGCTGGCCCCCTGGTGGCTGGCGATGCCATCGTGGACGTGGTGTCCACTCGGCAGCACGCCGCGCCAATGGCCTGCTCGAGGTCGAGAGCATCATGCCCATCTCGGCGCGGCTGATCGTCAACCAGGCGGCGCTGAAGACACAGCAGCGGACGCTGGCCCCATTGGTGGCGGCACTGGAGCGGCGCGGCACGGGCGACATCTGGGAGGACAGGCATGAGCTCGCAGAACCTGATCAACCGGCTGGATACGGCCGAAGCGGATTTCGAGGCGCGTTTCACGCGGCTGCTGCACCTGGAGCCCGGAACAGGACCAGGCATCGAGCAGGCGGTCTCAGCCATTCTGGCGACTGCAGGCGCGCGGCGACGAGGCGCTGATGGACTACACCGGCGCTTTGACCGGCTGGAGGTCCACGAGGCGGCGGGGCTGCGGTTGTCGCAGGGGCGAACTGCAGGCGGCCTGGGACGGGCTGCCGGCTCTTGAGCGTCAGGCGCTGGAGCGGGCGGCCGAGCGCATCCGCCGTTATCACACGAGCATCGGCGAACGTCGTCCTGGATGTACACCGAGGCCGATGGCACTCCGGCTGGGGCAGCGCGTGCCGCCGCTGGATCGGTGGGGCTCTACTGTGCCTGGCGGCAGGCGGCCTATCCGTCGTCGGTGCTGATGACGCCATTCCCGCCCAGGTGGCGTGTGAAGGAATCAGATGGGTGGTGCGCACGCCCGACGGCGCAACCCGGAAACCGTGCTGGCCTGCGGCCCGTCTGGCTGGCATCCAGGAGGTCTACACCATCGGTGGTGCCGGGCGGTGGCGGCGCTGGCCTGCGGCACCCTGCCCATCCGTCCGGTGGACAAGATCGTCGGCCCCGGCAGTGCCCTGCATGTGGCCGAGGCCAAGCGCCGGGTGTTCGGGACCGTCGGCATCGACATGATTGCCGGCCCGTCCGGAGATCCTGGGTGGTGTCGGATGGTGGTCTCGGTGCCGGCCGACTCGGCGGCGGTGGACCTGTTCTCGCAGGCCGAGACGACGAGATGGCTACAGGCCATCCCCTATTTCTCCGGACGCCGCCTTCCTGACGCGGGTGGCCGAGGCCATGCCCGCCTGCTGCCCGGCCAGCCACGTCGTGCGGTCATCGGCAAGTCGCTGGCGGATCGGGCAGCTCATCCATGTGCGTTCGATGCAGGAGGCGGCCGAGCTGGTGAACTGCGGGCGCTCGAGCACCTGGAGCTGGCGGTGCGCGATGTGGATGGCCTGCTGGCCGACATCCGCCATGCGGGCGCGATCTTCATGGGCCGCTGGGGCTGCGAGGCACTGGGCGACTACTGCGCCGGTCCAAGCCACGTGCTGCCCACCATGCACGCCGCGCTTCTCGTCGCCGCTGGGGTCTATGACTTCCAGTAGCGCAGCAGCCTGATCGAGCCGTCGGCCACGGTGCCGATCATCTGGCGAAGGTGGCGGCCACGCTGGCCCGCTGCGGCTGGAGGCCCATGCGCAGAGTGCCGAGTGTCGCTTAGCCACGCCGGGTGGAAGGTGCCCGACGCAGCCGGCGCAGGGTGCCGCTGGTGCCGAAGGCGTCCAACGGCGGCGCAGGTGGCTTCCGGGCGGAGGGGTGCATCAGGCAGCGGCCGGTGCGTCTCACCCTGCCCAGACGCGGCCCGGGTGGAACGCCATGTACGCCCGACGCAGCGCGGCCGCCTACCACGTGGCCGATGCCACCGACGCCATCAAGCTGGATGCGATGGAGAACCCTCGGCATGCCCGGCGCTGCAGGCCGAGCTGGCCCAGCGTCTGGCGGCGCTGCTACATCAACCGCCATCCGTCCGGCAATACCTATACGGCGCTGAAGCGAGGCCATCGCTCCGGCAGACGGGCTGGATGGCATTGACGGGCTGGTGCTGGCAATGGCCGGATGAGCTGATCAGTCTGTTGTGCCAGCCGGTGGCTCCGCCCGGGCCATTCGATCATCGGCGCCTGCGCCCTCGTTCGTGATGTACGAGATGGGCGGCGCGGCTGGCTGGCGTCGGTTTTTGTGCCGGTCCCGCTGCGGCCTGACTTCAGTCTGGACCGCGAGGCGATGCTTCAGGCCATCGAGAGACGCACCGCCCGGCGCTGGTCTTCCTGGCCTATCCGAACAATCCCTACCCGGCAACCCTGTTCGTGCGGGACGACGTGCGCGCCATCCCGCAGGCCACCGACGGTCTGGTGGTGCTGACGAGGCTTATGCACCGGTTTGCCGGCGGTGCCAGCTGGCTGTCCGCTGCCAGCCTGGCTGAACTCCCGGCGGTGATGCGCATCCGTCAAGCTGGCAGGTGCCCGCATCGGCTATCGATGATGCGCCGGCCTGGGAGGCGCAGATCGGAGATCCGTCCGCTCCCTACAACATCAGCGTTGATGCTGAGACGGCGCGCGCCTTCCAGCATCACGCAGTTTCGATCAGCAGACGGGCGCTCTGCGCCGAGCGCCAGACGCTGCAGCGGCTGCAGGCATTGCTGGGTCCGCAGGGGCTGTCGTCATGTGACCCGACCGCAGCCCAACTTCGTGCTGGGTGCGGCTGGCCGGGGGAAGGGCGACGCCTCTGGTCCTCGCGCGCCACCCGCGGGGCCGCCGCCATGCGGGCTGATGGGTGCTGATCTGATGACGCCAGCCGGATGCACCCGGCGCTGGCCGAGTGCGCCTACGGCGTGACCGTGGGCGCCTCGAGAGAGAACGAAGCGATGTTGCAGGCGCTGGCGGCAGCCCTGACGCCGTGCTGGCTGCAGCGCCGGCAGCCCCGGCTGGCAGGTCGACAGGGCGAGCCGGACGGCTGACGCGAACGGCCGCCAACGCAGAACGGACATCATCATGAGCGACGCAGCCTCCATCCCGCTACGGGCGCAGCCCGCACGGCCAGCGTCACACGCAACACGCTGGAAGCCCGAATCCGTGTCCGGGTGGACCTGGACGGCTCCAGCAAGGCCCGGCTGACGTGTGCCTTCTTCGACGCATGCTGGACAGATTGCCCGCCACGGGCTGGTGGATCTGGACATCGAGGCCGGGGCGACACCCAGCATCGATGGCCACCACGGTGGAGGACGTGGAGCATCGCGCTGGGCCAGGCGCTGGCGCAGGCGCTGCTGGGCCGCGACAAGCGCGGCGTCCGCCGCTACGGTCAGCGCCCACGCGCCGCTGGACGAGGCGCGTCGGCGCGTGGTGATCGTTTTCCAGTGCCGCGCTGTTCTGGGAGGTGCGCGTTCACGGGCGCTGATCGGGCGCTTCGACGTGGACCCGGCTCGCGGAGTCTTCTTCAGCTGGTCAACCACGCCCGGATGACGCTGTACTGTCGACAATCTGCGCGGCATCAACGCCCATCACCAGTGCAGGACGGCTCTTCAAAGGCCTTTGGTCGGGCGCTGCGCATGGCGGCAGAGGCCCTTTCGATCGCGCACGGCGCTGATGCGCTTCCACTCAGAGCCTGGTCGGCTGATGATGAACACGCAGTCCACGGCGAGCATCGCCATCGTCGACTCTCGGCATGGGCAACCTGCATTCGGGTGGCGCGGGCGCTGGGCCCATAGGTCAGCCCGAAGAGCGCATCGAGATCACCGCCGACCCGGCCGTCATCCACCGCGCGGCCCGGTGGTCTTCCGCAGGGCTATGCCATGCCTGATGCCATGCGTGCAGCCTGGCGGCCCGCCCGGGTCTGGCCGAGGCCGTGCGCGAGGCCTTGTGGTACCAAGCCCACGCTGGGCATCTGCCCGGGCGAGGCAGATGCTGCTGGACGAAAGTGACGAGGGCGCCGATGTGCATGGCGCGCCCACGCCTGGGTGGGGCTGGCGCCGCCCGGTCGGGTGGTGCGCTGATCCTGCACCGAGATGAAGGCGGCCGGCAGCCTGAAGGTGCCGCGCATGGGCTGGAGACCGGTTCCTCCCACCCGGCTACGCACCCGCTCTGGGAAGGTATCGAGGCCGGGGGCCTTCTTCACTTCGCCGTGCACAGCTTCCATGCCGAGCCGACCAAACTTCTCCTGGCAAACGCGGCCATCGGAGGTGTCTACGGCGAGGAGGTCTTTACCTGTGCCGTGACACAAAATAAATATGTTCGCCACCCAGTTTCACTGAAAAGAGTATGCGCCAGAAGCGGCCTGCGTCTCTTTCGGAATTTCATCCACTGGCGGCCCTGAGCCCGCTGCTGTTGCTGCCATGCTGCTGATTCCTGCGATCCGATCTGAAGGACTGGCCATTGCGTCCGTCTCAAAACAGGGCAAACTCGACGAGGAGACGATCTTTTCGAAGACCCGGCCAGTGGCCCGGCAGCAGCGCGACAGGGGCTCGAGCGTCATCCACCTGGTGGACCTGAATGGCGCCTTTGCCGGCAAGCCTGGAATGCCAGCACGTGGTCCGAAGCCATCATCGATGCCGTGGAATTGCGGGGATGCCTGTGCAGCTGGGTGGTGGCATCCGCTCGCTGGACACCATCAGGCGCTACTTGGACGGGCGTGAGCTGGCGATGGTGGGGACCGCCGCCAGTGAAGAACCAGGCTTCACCATGATGCCTGCACCGCCTTCCCCGGTCAGGTGCTGGTGGGGCTGGATGCGCGTGACGGCAAGGTGGCCGCCGACGGCTGGAGCAAGCTTACCCGTCACGACGTGAGTAGGGTCGGCCCGCAAGTTCGTCAGCTACGGCGTCGAGGCATCATACACCGACGCGTCAGCCGTGACATGCTGAGCGGCGTCAACATCAGGGCACCGGCGGCTGGCGCAGGCTGTCAGCGTGCCGGTCTTTGCCTCCGGCGGCGTGAGCCGACCTGTCCGACATCGACCGGCTGCTGGAGATCAGGGACGACGGTGGCAGGTGGCGTCATCCTGGGTCGCTTCATCTACGGGGCACGCTGGACCGGTGCTGCCTGGAGACGGGCCAATAGCAACCTGAATACCGCGGCAGGCTGACCCGACGCGTCATTTGCCTGGACGTGACCGACGGCCGGGTGGTGAAAGTGTCGCTTCGTGGACCTGCGCGACGCAGGCGACCCGGTGGAGGTGGCGCGCGCGCTATGACGCCGAGGGGCCGACGAGCTGACCTTTCTCGACATCACCGCCTCGTCGACCAGCGCGACACTGCTCTGCGCGTCATCGAGGCGGTGGCGCAGCGGGTCTTCATTCCGCTGACGCGGGCGGCGGCATCCCGCCAGCGTGGACGACATCCGCCGGCTGCTGAACGTCGGCGCCGACAAAGCGTCGGTCAACACGGCCGCCATCCACAACCCGCAGCTGGTGGCCGATGCCTGCGCTGGCTCGCGGTGTCTGGTGGTGGCCAAAGCCTCGTTACTGGCAAGCGCCGGCCGAAGGCGGCTGGCATGTCTCACACCCACGGCGGCCGCAACGACACCGGGCTGGATGCGCTGGAATGGGCGCGCCGCGTGGCGCGACCTGGGGGCGGGGCGAGATCCTGCTGACCGGCATGGACCGCGAGCGGCACGGGCATCGGCTTCGATCTGGAGCTGGCCCGCGCCGTCTCGCGACGCGGTGCGCCCATTCCCGTCATCGCGTCCGGTGGCGTGGGCAACCTGCAGCGTCTGGTCGATGGCGTCACCCTGGGGGCGCGACCGACGCCCGCAGCAGCCAGCATCTTTCCTTTGGCGAGCACACCATCGCCGAGAGGCTGAGGCCCACGATGGCCAGCCAGGCGTGCCGGTGCGGCTGGACGCGCCACTCCGGCGGAGGCCTGACGGATGAGTCTGCAGCGCTGGGCATGTCCACGGCCTACGACCTGCCGTATGGCGCTGGCGGAGGCTGGCTGGCTCGGCCACCGCATCCGCTGACGAGCACTGGCCTGCGCCCGCATATCGCACGCAGTCGCGGCCAGCCACCGCGTGCTGATGATGGCGATGGTTTCACGCGAGGCGCTGGCCGAGACGCTGCGCACCGGCCATGCCGCAATCTACTGGGTCGCGCTCGCGCCGAAGCGGTCTGGCGCAGGGCGAAGAGTCCAGCAACCAGCGGCGGGTCCACGAGATCCGGACCGACTGCGACGCCGACGTGATCCTGCTGTTCATCGATCAGGTGGGCGGCGTGGCCTGCCATACCGGGCGTGGGTCCTGCTTCTTCCACGGCGGCTGGGCGGCCGGCTGGCAGCGAGGGCGCAGCGGCTGCCGAGGCGGCGCTTTCGTCACCCGCAGGTGACGCGGGCGGCGAGGTCATGACCCTGTCGCGGGCACAGCCAGCGTCCGGCGACCGGTCTGGCGCGACGTGGATCCGGTGAAGGTCGACCGAAAAAGCTGTATGGCGCGTCTGCGCGGGCACTCAGCTCCTGATGCCTGTGCTCTCGCACGCGATGGCTACGGCGGGTTCGAGGGATTGAATTCATGATTCGGCGATGACGCGAGGTGTCGTCAGCAGATTGCAAGGAGTTTCCCTTGGCCGAGAGAGATCAAGCGGGCATGGCGGCGGGCACATCCTGCGTCAGTTCCGGGTTCTACCGGATTAGCTGAGCGGGCGGCACGTCGCAGGCGGTGCCGACATCTGGCCCGGCTCGCCGAGGTCATCGAATCCCGTCGTGGCGGTGATCCCGAGCCGCAGCTACGTGGCTAAGCTGCTGGCCGGCGGTGACGATCGCATCCTGAAGAAGGTGGGCGAGGAAGCCACCGAGGTGGTCATCGCGCGCCATGCAGGGCGCGAGAAGGCGCATCGTGCGGAGACGGCCGACCTGCGGTTCCACACGCTGGTGATGCTCGCGCATCGCGAATTACGGCCTTGCGGGACGTGCTTTAGCTGAGCTGATGTCGGCGTGAGGGCCTGTCGCTTGCATCGACGAGAAGGCCAGCCGCACGGCAGGCTGAAAGCGTCTACATTCCATAGAACCGCGACGCCGCGGATCGTGCGGATCGTGTGTCTGTCGGATCGCGCCCGGCTGTCCTGCGCTCAGCCGCTGCACGGATGCCTGCCCGCTGTTACACTCGGCGTCATTTGCATCACCGTCTGGCCGCCCTTAGATGTGGCGGATGCGCCGTCATGTGAATGAGGTTGCCCGGGGATGGACGCATCCGGGTATCCCGCCTTTCATCATTCTGAATCCTTGGGTCTCTCGCGGCAGTCAAGCCACGCACCGGCCAGGCCGGTCACGCCGACTGCATCTTCTGCAAGATTGCCGACAGCTGAATCCCAACTCGCAAGATCCGCCAGAGACGACAAGGCCGTGGTCTCAGCAGCATCAATCCGTCGGCTCCGGTGCGCTTCCTCATCATCCCGAAGCAGCGTCGTCAATCTTTGATGGTGCCGAGAACCTGAACTGCTGGGGCACCTGTTCGCTGCGGCCCCTGGCGCGTGAGCAAGGTCTGCCAGGACAACTGAGTGCAGATCAACAACAGGCGGAAGGGTGGACGGGAATTGTATCATCTGCATTATTCATGTCCTGGGCAGCAAGTAAAGTCTCACTGAGCTGCCCGGCAGCTACCCGCCTGCCGGGGCCGGATGCCCACGGCACGCCTCATCCTCCCGGCGTCGCAGCATCGGGCACTCCGTCCTGCCGCCTCTTTCCTCTTCAGGGTCAAAACCCGCCAGGTACCATGAGTATCTGGCACTGGCTGATCGTGCTGATCATCGTCATGCTGCTGTTCGGCACCAAGAAGATCAAGAACATCGGCACCGACCTGAGCGCCGCCATCAAGGGTTTCAAGGAAGGCGTGCGTGACTGACCGAGACCCCCGGCCGCAGGCAACCGCCGGCGCAATCACGCCGGCGTCACCAACAGCGCAGCGCGATGACTAACACCGTGATGTCGAGGCCAAGACCAAGAGCTGAGCCGATCGTGCGCATGGCCCTTGTCCGTTCACAAGTTCACTTCCACCGGCTGCTGATCCGCTGGCGACCTCCGATGTTTGCCGACATCAGCTTCATGGAATACTGATCGTGGCCATCGCCGCTCTGGTGGTCATCGGTCCGGAGCGCCTGCTGCAGGTGGCCCGTCAGGCCGGGCAGTGGATGTCGCGCATGCGTCGCTACATCGAGGACGTAGAGTCCGACTTCAGCCACCAGATCGATCTGGCCGAGCTGAAGGCATCGGGAGCAGGTCAGGGATGGCCCGCAGTCTGGGCCGCGGTCTGAACGATGCGCTCCTCCTTCGGCTACCCTGCACGGTCGTCGTTCGACACCAGCACGGCAGCCTGCCGGGTGCCGATGGGCAGGGCGCCGCCGATGGGCGCGGATCGCTGGAGCGGCGGTGCCGGCACGACAGACGAAGAAGACGCCGCAGGCGGCCCTGGATCGCGGCACGGCCGACGAGGAGGCTGGGCCTACGAGAGCGTACCCGACGGCGCCATTGCCCCGTGCCCGAGCGCCTGCCGCCCTGAACTGGGACAAGGTGTACGAAGACCGTCGCACGCCAGCGACTGAGATTAGCCACGCATCGAGCGTGAGCAGACGCGGCTTCAAGCACGTCCCCGTTTCCGCGTGGAGCGCGGTAGCCTGGTTTGGCAAGAAGGCGCAGACGCCGCCGAAGAAGAAAACTTCATTTCCCACCTCACCTGACTGCGCGACCGCGTCATCCGCTCGCTACTGAAAGTCGTCTCATCCTGTTCGGGCCTGCTTCTATGTGGCCCCGAGCTGATCAAGTTCTAGCCCAGCCGTTTGCAGCATGCGCTGCCGCCGGGCTCACGTGCGGTCTTCATCGCAGGTAGGGCGCCTTCGCCACCCTCACCAAGATGTCGCTGCTGGCAGCCGTGCTGTATCGCTGCCGTGGGTGCTATATCGAGGCCTGGGCCTTTGTCTCGCGGAGCTTTATGCGCATGAACGCCCGCTTCATCGGCCCGCTGATCATCCTGTCGGTGGTCTTTCTGCTGAGCATCGGTTTTGCCTACAGCTTCGTGCTACCAGTTGCCTCTGATTTCTTCTTCTCATTTGCCGAGAAGACGGGCGCCGACGTGATACGGGACCTGCAGCGGTACTGGGACTTCACCCTCCATCTTCTTCGGCGGCCTGGCCTTCCAGGTGCCGGTGGTCGAAATGCTGATGATCAAGCTGGCATGGTGTCGGTCGATGGCCTGCGTCAGGCCCGCCGCGCTACACGTGCTGGTGGGGGCCTTCGCGTCGTAGCCGTACTCCCGCCCCCGCGGACGGCATTAACTTTTCGCAGTTCATACTGGCATCCGCTCATGCTGCTGTATGGGTTGGGCTCTTCTGGGCGGCTTCCTGTCTGCTTGTTCGCGGGCCCCGAGACCTGCCCGAGCAGTCCTTTCAGGAAGCGGCGCCATCGTGCCAGCCGCGGTTCTGGTCAGCAGGCGAAACGACCCGTCGCGTTAATACGGCGGCAGGATCATGACTGCGGGTTGGGCGCTTGTTGAGGGGCGTCGCTTCGTCCGGAGCCTCGCTCGGTCCCGATCCGAGTCCATCAGCATGACTTTTTGGGCGCCATCGGGCGGGCTGTTGACTGCGTGCGTGAGGCTGACATCTCAGGCGCTGGCCCGATTCGAGGCTTGCTTTCAGTGCTGGGGCGCTGCCGCCGTCGCTTCCTTCCTGCTCCAGGCGTTCCGCCGCGTTGTCAGGTCGGGCGCATGCCGATGCTGATCGGCAGCTCGATCTCCTCGCCGTTGCGCGGGAAGTGGAGATTGCGCCGTGGAATTCCGGCGCCAGTCGAGCGATGGTCATTGAGCACCACGGGTGGTATCAGTACGCAGTGTCTCGTCGTGCTCACCAGCACGTCGCCCGTATGCGGCCTTCTCGCTGGACCGTGCTGCGCATCACGCCGGCGATGGTGGCGCCTTTCTGCCGCCGTTGGCGGCTGCAACCTCGATTAAACCAGGCGTCAGATCCTGCGCGGCTCCGCCGATGCTGGCTTTGATCCACCCGTCTGGCGTTAGTCTGGTTCATGGCCTCTGCACGATGGAGATGGGGATGTAAACTGGTACTGTGAGCCACCGCTACGTGAATAGTGTGCGTGTTGATGCTGGCAACTGTGCGTATCCCTCGCGCCGCCGGACGGGTTGATGTACGCGTCCGGTCTGGATGAAGTTCTCGAAGGTGTTGGTACTTGATTTGAAACGACTGGCTTCGAGATAGTGCCCATCGTCACCGTCGGCCACGCCAGGCGGGTTGCCATTAAGCGCCCCGTCACCATTGCGATGTATTTTGATTGCGCGAACTCGGTGGTGGGCAGGTTCTGCCGATCCACCGCCAGCACGGCCAGAGTCGGTGTCCGGATCCTGCCAGTCAGCCGTGCCTTCAGGCGTTCGCCGCTGACCAGGAGCCAATGACTCGATCTTGGGTGCCGTCACCGCTTTTGTGATGTTGGTGAGTTGTGGCCGTCACCACGTGGCGATCGCGAGCCCAGCATGTTGTCGTCCGGTTGGTACTCGCTACTCCTGCACTTAGGCTTGGCGGCTTGCGGCGTGGCCGGGGGGGCATCTGTTGCCATCGTCCACCCATGGCAGCCATGCCGTCGTTATGGGCGGCGATGCTGACCGATGATGTGGCGCGGCGGGCTGCCTCGGCGCCGGACAGGGGCGGCCTGGCGGGTCAGGCCCGACAGTCCGACTTCCCCTGGCGCTCGCCGTGCGGACGGTCCACGTCAACACTCCTGAGCTGGCGGATGCACTGTCTGCCAGCGGTCCGGAGACCTGGCTGCCGCCGATGCTCTGAGTCTCCAGTTGCGATTGCAGATCATGCCGCAGCCCTTTGCGCTGCCTGCGGCATGGCCAGCCTTCTTGCGTCTGGCGTCTTGCTCATTCCAGTGCTGCCTGTTGTAGGGTGTGAACCTGCTGTCCTGTGGCAGCGGCCAGGGGCAGGGCAGGGAAGCGCTTTCCAGATCAGGAGGCACCAGCCGTCACCGATAACTCAAGGGCGCGAAGCGACGGAATTGGGGCCGCATGCCGTGCCGCGGCAACGCTCGGCAGCCAGTCAACCTGAAGGGCGCTGATGGCGAAGATGCAGCGCACGACTTTGTCACGTGAGCCGACAGCAGCCGATCGCTGGCATGGTGTCTATTTGTTCCTATGGGTGTAGCGCCACAAACCGATGTCGAGTCCGCGGCTCGTGGGGAGGTAGAATGGCGCATGTACGGGGCAAAGTTTCCACGCGGGAACTGCTGGGTCTCATCTGGATGATCTGGCTGCGTCCGTCCGTCATCAAAGGTTGGCTTCCCAAACGGGCTGCGGTGGAAGCAAGGCCGTGGTTTCCCACATCTGTCCTGCGCCAATTACTGACAGAACGATCGTACAGCCGTGGCGAAGGGCCGACGCGCTGCTGGTCCATCATGGCTACTTCTGGAAGGGCAAAGGATCCGCGTGTCATCATCACGCCATCCGTCTTCTGGCAAACATCTTCCGACATCAACCTGCTAGCTATCACTGCGCTGGATGCTTGCATCCTGTCTGCAGCAACGAACGTCAGCTGGGCGGGCGTTCGGATGTGCCGTGCAGGGCTGGGGGCGAATTCATCGGCAGCGGGGCATCATCGGCTGGCATGATCTGGCAGAAGAGTGCGCTGGTTGTGGCCGTGGTCGAGGCGGCTGACCGAGCGCACCGCGAACCGTTGCTGACGACCCTGTCGCAGCCCATCCGTCGCATTGCTGGTGCGGTGGGGGCGCAGGATTTCCTGCGGGGATGCCATCGACCTGCGGGGGCTGACTGCTACATCAGCAACGGTGCCGAGCGCACACCCATCTGGCCCGGGCTGGTGCTTGGTCATGCTGCTGCAGGCCATCCGCCACCGAGCTGCTGCGTCCAGGCTAAGGGCTTACTGGCTGATTGCCAGCCAGTGACGTTCTGGTGGATGACCAGAACCCGGTGACACAGGGCGGCTGCGGGCCTGCCAAAACCGCTTTTTTTAGCCGTTGCCATAGGGGCGGTTGCCTGTTCGCTGTGGCCGAAGCCGACCATGCTGGCCGGATGCGGACCAGGCAGCGGAATAACGCAAAACAAATGACAATAACGGTGCGTTGGGGAACTACTGCCGCCACCTGCCTGGAAGGGGCGGGGCGCTGGCCTGGTTGCGCGTCTCCAGGGACAACGGAAAGTGGGATCAGTGACCTTTCTTTGGCTCGTCGCGGATCTCGCGCAACCAGCACGACATCTTCCGGCGGGGCGGCCGGCAGCGGCTTCGGCCTTGATGAGCGCGTTCTTGGCTGTTGAACACGTTCATCGGATAGTGAAGGCAGGGGATCAGGAAGTTCAGGAAGATGGTGTTGAAGTTGCCGCTGAGCCAGGATGGCCACGCCAGCCTTGGTGTGAGCCTCGTGGGTATGGGGCAGGCCCTCAGGGAATCTTGAGGTGGTCAGCGGGAGGAAGTAGCTGGAAATCAGGCCACCGAAGATGGCGCCGACGATCGGCATGATGATCGCCAGCCGTCGGTCAACGATCTTGCCAGAAGGCACCACCGATGATCACGCAAACGGCGAGGTCGGACGGCGTTGCCTTCGGGCAAAGTCTCTGAATTGATCCAGCATGGACATGTTCTTGGCTTCTCCTGGCGAACGTGAAGGTGTCTACAATGTTGAAAGGGAGGAAATGGACGCGACGCCCCTGGGCAGGCCCGGGCAGGCACGCCGCACCGGCGGTCGCTTCCTGGGTGTCGCCGGGCGTCAATGAAGATTATCGTTCGGTCACCAAGGGGCGCCAAGACGATTTGGCCCGCAGAAACGCCGTAAAACGGCCGTCAGCGCCACGAATATCTTTGGATGGTCAGTTAGTGTTGCGTTGCGTGAACGTGCGATGCGGGACTCCTTAGCGTTCCCGCCTGCCTCCCAAGTCCGTCTTGCGGTGACCGCAGCGCCCTGTCTGTTTCAGATCAGAGGGGTATCCGCAGCCTTTCTGATTTTGATCAAGCGGGGGTAGGTGCTGCCTATGCTCGGCGAGCCACTCCTGCCACCAATCGGCGGTGCGCGTGCCCAACACCCTTGCGTCTGCCTTATCAAAACGATGCTTCACACGAGGTTCCCCTGATGGCGATACGCTGCCCCAAGACAAGCATGGATCCTCCCAGCGCGCTGCGCTGGTTTCCCACCTGCGTGGTCAGATTGTTGCAGGGGCTGAGCGTAGCCATCCCGCTGGTCAGCACCTTCCAGCCTTCCGGAGCGGGCCGGGCGGCCGGCGCTCGGTCGAGACCATTTATGCGGCATGGCTCCGGGCGGAATTGCCGTCGGGTGGAATGGCGTGGCAAGCCGATTCTGGCTGATTCGCCGCACCCCAGGATGCTCGAATCAACAGGACCAGTCCCAGGTGCTGGATCCGGATTCCGACAGCTACTGGATTTACGCCCGGTACGCCAGAACCAGCATCGTTCCATCAAACCCGAATACCTGGTGGTGGTCGGCGTCTGTTCGCACTTAGGGTGTTCCCCAGCGAACTTTACTCAGGCTGACCTCGCGCTGCTGGCTCGCTGGGCCGGCGGCTTCCTGTGCTTCATGGCTCACCTTCGGGCGCGGCGGGTCGGGTCTTCAAGAACAAATGACCCAACGCCAACCTCGACGTTCCCCACAAGTACACGTCGGACACCACGCTGTTGATCGGTACTGACGACACCACCGGCTGATCGTCGCGGCTGCCATCTGGCGGGCAAGCGAACAGGAGGCAGGCCGCGCACGGCTGCCTTTGTCCAGGATTTCGAATCGAAAGCCAGGATGGCTTCATGGCAGCAGAAAGGTCGACACGACAGGAGGCTCCTCGGTGCGGATAGACCACCGCTTCCCAGCCACCGTCCTCTGGAAGCGCGACGTCTGAAATTACTACGCGCCCAAGAACTTCAACTTCTGGTACATCTTTGGCTCATGGCCGTACCGGTGCTGAGTCTAATCCAGATCGTCACCGGCATCTTCTGGTCATACTACAAAATGGCGGATGCCGAGAAGGCGTTCGCCTCGGTCGAGTACATCATGCGGGACCGCCCTGGGGCTGGCTGATTGCGCTGCATGCATCACGGCGCCTCAACGTTCTTCATCGTGGTGTACCTGCATGTTCCGTGGCCTGCTGTTGCGGCTCGTACCGCAAGCCGCGAGCTGGTCGTAGCTGTTCGACCGCAGTCTTTCATGGCGCTGATGGCCGGGCCTTCTTCGGCTACCTGCTCCCCTGGGGCCAGATGTCGTACTGAGGGCTGGGTGATCGTCAACCTGTTTCGCCATCCCGGTCATCGGTAGAGGATCTCATCTGGATCCACGCGGCGACTTCCGTGGTGATACAACTGAACCGCTTCTTCGTTCCCGTCATTGCCCATCCCCACCGTCCTGTTAGGTCTGGCCGTGGCGCACATCATCGCTGCACGAAGTGGGTTTAACAACCCCATTGGCATCGGATCAAGGCCAGAAAGGACGCCAATGGCATGCCGCTCGACGGCATCCGTTCCGCCGGCGTACTACTCGGTGCGCGAGCGCCTACGACGTGGCCGTGTTCCTGTTCATCTTCTCGGCGGTCATCTTACCTTCGCTCCCAGGATGGGCGGCTGCGCCTGGAGTACAACAGCTTCATCGGCCGTGCTGAGACGCCGCATCAGCGCCGGTCTGGTACTCACCCGTTCTATTCCATCCTGCAGCGGGCAACCACCACGGGTTCACCACCACATTGCTGCCCTTCCTGCTGGTGCTGCTGAGGTCTTCATCCTGAAGTCCGCGCCGCTACACGATCTCAAAGCTCATCGGTGCCGTGGTCATCCACCGGGCATGTGGCGGCTTCTTCCTGCTGGATGCCAAGTTCTGGGGCGTAGTTTGCCATGGGCGCCTCCACCTGATCTTCTTCTCTCGCTGCCCTGGATCGATCAGAGCCCGTGAAGTCCATCCGTTACCGTCAACTGTGGCACAAAGGGCGTTCTACCCGTGTTCGTGGTGGCCTTCCTGGTGCTGGAGGCTGCTTCGGCGATGCGGCCGCCGTCGCCACCGCCGAGCGCCTGTCGCAGCTGTGCACCCTCATCTACTTCAGCTTCTTCCTGTTCATGCCGTGGGTGGACGCAGGCGGGCACCTTCAGGCGTAGCGGGGCGCGTCAACTAAGCCCCGCGAGCAGGCGGGGTGGCGAAACGTATGAACATTCCCGTCTATATCCGTCGCCGCTTCAGCCTGGTGGCACACCATCATCGCCTGGCCGCGATGTCGGCACCGGTGCTAATATGAAGCGTGCACCTGGACAAGTTCCCACCGAGAAGATACAGAGCATACCTGCCCTGCGGACGGTTTGCACTATGCATCAACTTCTGTCTGAACTGTCACTCGGCGGCGTCGCGGTACGGTTCAACCGCCTGCGGGACATCAGTCTGACCGATGAGCAGATCAACAAAAGCGGCGGCGGCATGCAGTTCACCGAAGCCGTATGGGTGATCTGATGAAGGTCGCCATGCGCCACAGGACGAACTGGTTTATTTGCTGCGCCCCGGACCTCGTCGAGGGCCCGTGCCGCGCTTCGGTCAGTTCGGGCGCTGACTGGATCTACACCCTGTCTGCGCAGCTACTACGCGATGGCTCGCGTGAGACCGCGCTGGGGAACGGCACGATCTTTGAACGTGGGCGCGCAGCCCGCTGTATGGCAATGGCGGGGCATACGCGGTGCCGTGGAAGGCATCGCTCTCGTGACGGATGACCACCGGCAAGGTGACGAACGGACGAAGACCACCATCACCTGTGCCGAGGGCAACAAGTCAAGGGTCAGAGGTCGACAGTGACGTACCACATGAAGGTACCCGCACTTCACTGGGCGCCCGAAGGTGGCACGCTGTCTCAGGCCGAGTTCGGTGACAAAGGTAAGCCCAGCCTGGTTTTGGCACAGGATTTAATATCCGATCCTCAGCGTCCACCCGCGGTCATCCGGGCTCCTGGGTGCTGCTATTCGCTAACCCTGTTCGTAGGCTGCACCTGGTGGCTCAACCACCCGAAATTACTGGAGGACATCCATTGATCTGAACGACCCATTTTCATGCCGGTTTTACGTTTCCCCAATGCACAAATTTCGACTTTGGCGTTCCACATGATATCTTGCAGGGGCCAGGCCTTCATATCCAACCTTTTGTGTCTTCAGGAGATCCACTTAGCAGTGGGTGCTCCTGTTAAAGCACGACCACCGTTCAGTCAACGTTGTCGTTTCGTGCTGTTCGAAAGGCATGGATTTTCGGAATTCAGGACGTTAGCCTCTACGTAAGCCCGAAGACATCTCGATCATGAACCTATGGTCAGGAATTGCCGGTGCTGATTTGAAGCAGGACTGATCCTGTACGAATCAGACATCATCAGCGGGTACATCGTGAGCGCTTCCCGCATCCGCAGCTGGTGCGGCCGGCCAGTCGCCCGCGCGCCCGCTCTTCCTGTTCAACTGAGCGTGAGCTGTTCGTGCGATGCAGACGCTTCGGGGCAGCGTGGCCGGCAAAGGACTGCCCGCGCACGATGGGGAGCGCGCCGGCCACCCAGATCCGCGAAGCGCCTCACCAGCTCCACACCATCTTCGTAGAGAACCGCTTCATGCTGGGCGACGAATTCTCGATGCTGGACGTGGCCATGGCCCGCTGCCGCGCGCTTCGGACCGGTACCATCGAGATGCCAGACAGCGGCACCGCTCATGATATGCCGAGCGCATCTTCTCGCGGCCCTTCATCGAGGCGCTCACCCCGTCCGAAAGGTCATGCGGCGCTGATCTGACGCGGGTCGATCACCTGCGTCGTGCCGTCTGATTGGCACACCATCGTTCACCCACCGACGGACCCCGATGGCGAGTTTCCGCAAGCCCTACCTGATCACTTTATTTACGAATGGTGCTGCGACAGCGGCTATACGCCTCATCTGGTGGTGAAGGCCGGTGGTCGCGCACCCGGTTGCCGCGGCTTACGTGCGCGTGGCGGATCGTGCTCAACGTCTGCCACGGCCACCAATGGTCTGCAGATGGGCAATGACGTGATCAGTTTCAGGCGCGGTTCGGCAGCGTGCCTGGAATACGTCGTCGTGCCTGTCGACAATGTCTGGCATCTTCGCCCGCGAAACCGGCTGTCGTGCCCTTCAACATCAGATGACCGCTGGCGCGCAGATGCGGACGCCTCGATGCTGGCTCGGCAGGCGCGGAAGGGGCGCGGCTGGCGGTCCGGCGGATGCCGGCGCGCAACGCACGCCCGGCCAGGAAGGTCAGGGAACCTCTCCAGGCGGCCAGGCAGGCGGGGCATCTGCTGCCTGCCGGCGGGGCGACGTGATTTCCGGGCGTACGGCCCGTCCTGGTCTGAAAGGCTGTGCCCAAGCCGGGGGCAGACACTTCCGACGCTTCGTCCTGCCGATGAGAAGGGCCCAGGGCGTGGCACCCAGGCTGACCCCGCAAAGGGGCGCCACGAAACGCTTTCGGAAATAGCCGTTCTTAGCGGATCGTCGGTGTCGCCCGCGGTGATGCCTGTAGCACCGACCGAGGCGATACCTGAGACGGACAGAGCGGTACCACGCGCGGCCCGCGCAAGCCCGCTTCCCGCGTCAGCTCCGTCGCAAGACGCCACGGCGGCAACCGATGGCGGGGCTGATGGCACGCCGCCGATACGCCGACGCACCCGCCAAGCCCAAAGGCCACCCGCAGTCGCAAGTCCGGCCGCCTGCCGAGGCGTGCCGCACCACCGACCTCCGCTGGCGCTCCAACCAGGCTGGAACACGTCCACCCCGACAGGCGCGCCTGCCACGTCAGGGAAGATGGCAGGGGCTGGTGCGAGAAGGGCGCAAGGCCCGTCCTGGCCTGGCAGCCACCCGGCCGGCGCACGCGCGCCCGTTCCCGGAGCGCCGACACGGATGGCCCGCCAGATACGCCGCCACCACACGCCGCCTGCGGGTGGTCGTCCCCGGCTGGTACGCATCAAGTAATTACGGAGACTCGGCAGCCTTGCACGGCTACATTGCATTGCCTGCTAGAATCGCCCCGCGTGCGTTGGCGCATGGTTTTCCATGGCCGCTTTAGCTCAGTTAGTGCGACAACCGCCTTGTAAGCGTGGGTCGTCAGTTCGAATCCGACAAAGCGGCACCACTTTTCTTCTACAGGCGAGCGGTTCCGGGCGGCTGGCCTGCACACGGTCGGTCAGGCAGCACGCTTTCCCTCTGAAGTGTCGCGTCTGCGTGTTCAGGGCAATAACCCCCACGAGACAGACGATTGAGCAGCTCAGCGCCCTGCCCGCCGTCACCGCCTGGCCAGTCCGGCGCCCTCCCCATCGTCGCCCAACAGGCGCCGCTCGCTCAAGGCGCGTCACCTGTCGATGATCGCCCGTCAGCGGCTCCATCGGCACCGGTCTGTTCTCGTGGCCTCAGGGGCCACCATCACAAGCCGGCCCGGCGGGTGCGCAGCCCTACGGCCTCATCGGCCTGATGGTCTGCTTCCTGATGACCAGCCTGGGCAACTGGCCGCCCTATAGCCAGTCTCGGCTCATTTTACCACCTAGCGCCCGTTACGTGACGAAGGCTTCTGGCTTCGCATGGGCTGGAACTACTGGGTATGGTATCCTGTCGCGGGTGGACCTGGTGGCAGCCAGCTTGTCGCTGGAAACTACTGGATGCCCGGGGTGCCCGGCATTGCTCTAAGTGCCCTGTTCACCAAATCATGTTCCTGCAGACGTCATTTCATTGAAGGGCTTCGGGAGGCCGAATACTGGTTCATACCGCCATCAAGGTCATCCCGCCGTCATCATCTTAAATGGAATTCTGCTGATGATCGTCGGCATCCTGCATGGCAGCGAAGCGCGCCCATACCTTCTCGAGCACCTGGCCAACTGGTCCATCGGCGAGGGCGCATTCTATGAGGCTTTGCCCTCATCGAAAATGGCGATGATCGACTTCTCCTTCGGGCGCCGAGGCTGGTCAGCCGCCGCGGGTGAATCAGCCGATCCGGGCGCAACATCCCGCGCGCGCCGTGCGGCAGGTCTTCTGGCGGATCTGCTCTTCATCCTGGCCATCCTCGTCATCGGCCGCCTCATCCCTACACCGGCCCGCGCCACCGCGCACTGTGGAGTGGGTGATGTCAGCGTCGGCCGTTCACGCTGGTGTTCGAGCGGGCTGACCTGCTGTCGGCTGCGGCGCTGATGAACGCCGTCGTGCTCACCCTCCGGTGCTCTCCGGCCGCTCAGCATGTATGCCTCACCCGCATGCTCTACGCTGGCTGCCGGGGCATAGCTTACGCGCGTCTTCGCACGTGTCTCCACCCGCGGCCAGTCTACGCTGCTATGGCCACACCGTCGTGGCGGCGCTTTGCTTCCTTACCTATCTGGCCAGCGCCGAGGTCCATCTGTCTGGTTGCACAGACCTCTCGGGCATGACGGGCTGCATCGCCGCTGGGCATCGCGGTTATACTACCGCTTCCCGCAAAGAACTACCTGGCCCAGGGCGGCAAACTCTCGATCTGCCCTATCCGGGCTTCGTTCTTCCCGTTCGGCCCGCTGACTTCGCCTTCGTGCTGTGCCTCATCATCCGCTGGGCCAGAACTATCAGGCGTTCATGGAAGAGCGCATCGATTCGCAGAGGCAGCGTGGTAGCCACCATCGGCCTGCCGGTCTTCCTGGGCATCTGGCTGGCCTATCGCCTCATCAAGCGCTCCTTACTTCATCCGCTATCAGGACGCAGAAGTTCGATTCGGAAAAGTGACGACAACCTGCAGTTGACGTGACGACAAAGGGCCAACAATGGCCTCTTGTGCGTTCCAGAGCCCTGTAAGTCGTCTTTGCTCTGGAAACGGATCCTGATCCGTTGAATACCGCCAGATGTTGCCGTAAACCACCGGACGTGTCGCCGAGGACACGAAAACGATTGCCTCCTGACCAATGCTTCCCATTGAGCCAGTACCTGGGGCTGGATCGTGTTAGGCGGCGGACATGGGCCGGGAACGTACCCGTGCTCGTATCGGCCCTATTGGGCCTGGCAGTGAGGCTGCGGTGGCGCAGACGATGGTTCCGACAGCTGGAGCCGTCGCTGGGCGAAACAATGCGGCTTCGATCCGCACCGGGTACCTGGCGTGGGGCTGCCGCTGGCTTCTCGGGATGCAGGGTCGATCGTTGCGTCGGTGTTGCCGCACGGTGCCGCCGTAGCCGGCACGACCGTGTCAGCGGCCCCCCGTGGTGGCTGATCGTACGCGGTCCGTGCCGGGTTGGGGCGGCGCATCGACTGGACGCAGGCATCCAGTGCTGCGAGCAGACAGGCAGCCAGGACAGGGCAGCCCAGGACAAGGCAGATCAGGAAAAGGCGGCTCGGGCCCGAGGATGCGGCGCGCTATCACGTGCTGGCACAGCAGGTGGTGCAGGCGGTGAACGAGGCTGAGCAGCCGCGTACCTGGGGAGGTGGCCCTGCCGGCCGCGCCGCCGCCTGGTCAGAATGCCCAAATTGGCCTGTAAGCGCTGCTGGAATCCGAATGGATGCTGCGCACGAACAAAGTTCAGCCACGGTTGGATGATGGCAAGTACGTCTGCACCCGCTTCGAGATGGTGAAGTGACTGGGCGCAGGCAGACGAACATTGCGGCCGGCACCGGACGCTGGCGAACGATGCAGGCCTGGATCGACAGCCCGTCCGCACTGCAAGCGCTGATGCGCGGCGACATCCGGGAAGTGGGGCTGGCGGTGGTGCTGGCGCGGCCCAGGTAGAAACGGTTCATGCTGGACGATGGCGCTGGGTACCACGCGCTGAGGCAGAGAACGGTCGAGCTTCAATTGGGAGCTCATTTCAGTCGGCGCGCTGCTGTTCGCAGCAGCACCAGTGATGAAGCTGCTGATGACGCTGTAGATCACGGCATGCTTGCAGCCCTGAAACCGGTGATGGTGAAGTTGTCCACCAGGCGGGACGTGACCCAGAACATCAGCCGTGAGCACCAGCGTGAAGAGCTGGCAATGAGCACGTTGACCGGCGGCGTGAGCTGAACGCACGGGCGGATGAAGGTGTTGGGCAGGCCGATGATAGCGCCACCAGCATGGCGGTGCCGTCCTTGATGTGCACGGCGGCCAGGATGTGGGGCGGCAGGAAGATGGCAGCAGCATTGATGAGCCACACCAGGATCAGTCTCATAGCGTCGTCCTCTTGAACGGGACGTCTTGATGCCTGTCATGATAGCGTGGCGGCTTGGTGGCAGCGGACGCTGCCACTGTGCCGGACATGTGAACGTTCGCGCGCTGTTCGATGCATCCGGTGTCGGCGGCCACGGCGCGCGGGAGATGTTGCGGCCCAGGCTCCGGCAGTCGCGTGGAGACCGACTGCCAGAGTACCATGGATCGGCGGATTAGTGGTACCGCAGACCCACCGACACCTCGTGGGCGTTCAGGTCGGAATCCATGTGGTTGTAGCGGTACCCGGCATCCAGCGTCATCTCGTTGGACAGCTTGTAGCCAAAGCCCAGCGCGGGCCATAGCCGGCCTTCGGTGCATCTGCTGCTCGAAGCGCTTTGGCCGGCGGCAACGTAGCCTGCCGATGTTCAGCTTATTGTGGCCGCGACGCAGGCGCCACGTAAAGGAACAGTCGCTACCGTAGTCGAAGTCATAGATGGCCGTGGACCGAAGCCATTTGGCCTTGACGCCCGGCATTTTGCGTGGCGCCGTTGGCCGCATCATCGCTTTCTTCATCTCGCGCCAGTGGGTGAAGTCGCCGCCACGCGCCAGACCGTTGCGGGGTGTAGCCGACCGACAGGCGCGGCATGAAGCCCGATTCGTGGTACGAGTCATGATCTTCACTGCGACGTTGCGACGCGCAGCTTCTCGTTGTCGTCGACCTTCAGGTGGCCCTAACAGGCCAGTGTCGCGCGGATAGCAGGCCTTCCTCGGCCACGGCTGCAGCGGAAAAGGACAGGGCCGCAAAGGCGGACATTGCCAGGAAAACGGATTGGAGCACTCTTTTCTCATGGTCTTGCTTCTTCCTTGAGTTTGAACGCAGACAGCGCCGCAGGTCAGGGCGTTCCGGGAGGGCATTCAACAGAGCTGCGGTGTGTCCCTGTGTGTCGGGCTGCGCAGCCGGGTTCCATGCTGAACGTATCGGGACCCTGTCACCAGATCAGGGGCCACGGAGGCGCAGGCGCTTTTCGCGTTCACATGAATGACGGCCAAGCCGGCTCGCCCGTTCTCGCGGTGCCTTCGGCGAATTCAGATTAGCACACGCTTGTAGCGCGTGTTGATGCGATATCATTGGATTTTGGGTACGTTTTGTTGGCGTAAATATTGCGACGTATTATGATTATAAGAGTCAATGTCGAATCTGCGTAGATGTGACCGAATGGACGCATCGTGAATATAATGGTGGGTGGGTGCTGGTGCGTTTCAGCGATCTCGTCAGGCCAGCGGATCGGCGGTTGAGCCCTGCTCGATGTTGAACGGGTCAGCACCGTCACCATGTGGTCGATCATCGTGGCCAGGTCGGCCGGGCGCTGGTGAGCCGGCACCGGCGGGCAGATGATGCCGCCCATTTCCATGGCGTGGCGCGGCGCAGGTGGGCCAGGTTCAGCGGCGTCTCGCGCGTCAACAGCACCAGGCGGCGGCGCTCGCTGGCACCACGTCGGCAGCCCGGCCAGTCAGGTTGTCCGACAGCCCCATGGCGGTAGCGCCGGATGCTCGAACAGGGGCCTGACCGCATTCCCTCGGTGGCGAAGGGGCCCGGCCGCGATGCTGGCGCCGATGTCGCTTGAGCCAGATGGACATGGTCGGCCAGCGCCTCTCAGCCAGCTGGGTCCAGCTCCGTCACCACGGTCTGCCAGCCGGCCGACGGGACTCAACAGGTGCGTCTCGATGTCGGGCTGAAGCAGGTATTTCAACAGGCGCACGCGGGATAACCACTGGCGCCAATGATGGCGATGATGAGACGGCGCGGGCATGGTTTCAGAGAGAGGAGAGATGGAGGAAGGGTGGTGTGCAGCGCCGGGCGGCGAGGATGCTAAATCGGCTTGGAACGGATGCCCACGCCGGGAGCAGCCGTGGTTGTGACACACTATCGGGTTCCCCGCATGGAGCCGGGCGGTACCGCGTGGAATCCGCCGGAACCCGGGCAATGACCGCTTACGGCGCGATGTGCCCGATGTCACCCATGGTCCGGAATCGGCAGTACGGCCTGCTTTCGGCGGTGCCGGGCCACGTGGCATGACTCAGAAGATGAAAAGATGAAGTGTTCACAAGGTCTTTGTAGATGGACGGGAAGGAACGACCGGCCTGCAGATCGGTAGAACGAGAGTATCTGCGCGGGCGTCGTCGATGTCCACGGTGCTGCGCATCGACCCGGCGCTGCGCAAAGGATCCGGCACCGAGCGGGCGCGGCTGCTGAACGCAGCCGATGTCGCCTTCCTGTTGCCTGCCCGACACGCAGCCGCCCGCGAGATCGGTGGCCCTGTCGACAACCCGCCGCGCGTCATCGACACCAGCACGGCCCACCGCGTGGACCCGGCGCTGGACCTGCGGCCTGCCTGGGCTGGACCCGGAGCAGCGCGCCAGCGCATCCCGTAACAGCGCATCGCTAACCCTGGCTGCCACGCCACGGCCTTCATTCTGTGGCGTGCGGCCGCTGATGGATGCCGGGCTGCTGCCGGCCGAGGCATCCCGCTGTCGGCCCACATCGCACACCGGCGCTATTCGGGGCGGCAGGAAGATGATCGCCCAGTGCCGGGCCTGCTACGGCAGCTCTGGGGATGAGCGATGACTGGGCGGGCGCTTCGGTCACCGAAAGGCGGCGCGACTGCCGAGGCAGGTGTCGGTGCAGGAGGCCCTGGCTGCTGGCTCCGCGCCCCCTACGCGCTGGGGCTCACCACAAGCACCTGCCCGAATGATGCGCTGATGCCCCGCCTGGCGCACGACCTGTGTTCCTGCCTGTGGTGGCGCCGTATTACAAAGGGGCTGGCGGTGTCCGTGCCCGCTGGATCTGGCGCAGATTCGCGCTGCCGGCAAAGATGGACGTGAACCGGGCAGCCATTCATACGCATTGGCGGCCCGTTATGCGGGCGAGCGCTTCGTGCGGGTGGCGCCGCTGGATGCCGCGCCCGAGGTGGCTTCTTTGACGTGCAGAGCAACGACACAATCGCGCCGATCTCTTTTGTCTTTGGCGATGACGACCGGTGCATGCTGGTGGCGCGCGGATCGACAACCTGGGCAGGGCGCCAGTGGCGCGGCCGTGCAGGCCGTGAACATCCATCTGGGCCTGGACGAGGCGACCGGGCTGGCCTGATCGCCCCGGTAAAAGGAGGGCGCGACGGCAGGCGCGTGGATGCGCAGGAGGAAGGGCAACCCGGCCGGTGCCGGGCTCCCCTCGGGCGACTTTTCGGTCGAGCCTTGCTGGCTCAGGCGGCCTTGTTGCCTTCCGGAATCAGCTTCTGCAGCTCACGCCCGACTCGGCCATCTCGGCCATGATGTCCACACCGCCGATGAACTCGCCAGTGATGCAGAGCTGCGGAATGGTGGGCCAGTTGGATGAGTCCTTGACGGCCTGGCGGACCTCGGCGTCTTCCAGGACGTTGATGGTGACCAGCTCGCTTGATGCCGGCGTTCTTCAGCACCTGAATGGCCTTGCCGGAGAAGCCACGTGGGAAACTGCGCCGTGCCCTTCATGAACAGGACGACGGGGTGCTCGGTAACGGTCTGGTGAGATCAATTCCCTTGGCGTCCATGGGGACCTCCACACGATGGAGAAAAGGGGGCCGCCAGAATACTGGTCGGGTAAAGACAGCGGATGTTATCCTGCCTGTGGCCGCGAGGAAACACGGCGGCCCGGTTTTCAATCCGGCACTGGCGCGTCTGCACGGTGCCTGGTCGGCTGGCGTGCGGCCGATTACCCATCCTTCACGACGTAGTGAACAAGAATACTTTCGTCATCGGCTTCATGCTGTTCGCCATCTTCTTTGGCGCCGGCAACCTCATCTTCCCTCGGCACTGGGGCTGGAAAGCGGCCTAGACCTTCTGGCCGGCACTGCTGGGCTTCGTGTCCACGGGCGTGGGCCTGCCGCTGCTGGGCATCATTGTCAGTGCCTATTACCAGGATGGCTACCGCACCGCGCTCAACCGCATCCATCCGTGGTTCTCGCTGCTGTTCCTGGCGGTCGATCTACCTCACCATCGGGCCCTTCTTTGCGCATTCCCCGGACGGGCCTACCTCATGAAATGAGCCGTGGTGCCCTTCCTGGGCGAGCCGGGCAGCACCTCGCCTGCTGATCTTCAGCCTGGTCTATTACGGCATCACGCTGTGGCTCAGCCTCAACCCTCCAAGATGATGTCGAGCGCATCGGCGCCATCCTCACGCCCGTGCTGCTGGTGTGCATCCTGGCGCTCATCGGCAAGGCGGGCCTTTTGGCTGTGGGGGCGTCCGCCGACGCGACCGATGTTCGAGGCCACCGGCACGGCCGCCTATCTGAACGGCTTCGTGAACGGCTACCTCACCATGGACGTGCTGGCCTCGGTTGCATTCTCGGTCATCGTCATTACCGCTATCCGGGCCCGCATGCTGACCCGGAGCGCCCAGGGCGACGGCAGCGTGGCTGCCCTGAGATGAAGCCGTGCTCACGGCCCAGCGAGCGCCGGCTCATCGTGCAGACCACGCTGGCGGGCATTGTGAGCCGCCACTGCACTGGCCGTCATCTACGTGGGTCTGGGCTGGTTCAGCAACCGTCTGCCCGTGGATCCCGCCGTCCTCGCCGATCTGAAGGAGCGGGGCCAGGACCTGGTACCTACCTGCTCACCACCGCTGCCTACAGCACCTTTGGTGAATTCGGCCGCGTACTGTTCGGCCTCATCGTCACGCTGGCCTGCTTGACCACCTCGGTGAGGCCTCGTGACCGCCGTGTCCGAGTTCTTCAGCGACATCTTCCCGCGCATCAGCTATGTCGCCTATGCCGTGATCTGCACGCTCATCGGCTTCTGCTGGCCAACCAGGGCCTGAGCGCCGTCATCGACAAGTCCGTGCCCGTGCTGATGGTGCTGTACCCGGTCATGATGACGATCCTGCTCATCATGCTCATCGAGACCTTCGTCACGCCCCTGCCGCTGCTGGCCCAGCGCCTGGCCGTGGGGATGGTGATGGTCGTGTCCATCCTGTCGGTGGCCGGCACCGACTTCTCGCAGCACCTGCCGCTGAAGGCCTATTCGCTGGAATGGCTGCCGTTTGCGGCCGTGGCCATCGTGCTGGGCGTGGTGGTGGCGTGGATGCGGCGTGGGGCGGCGGGAAGAGGGGTGAGTCGGACCGCCGAGTAGGCCATCCGCAGACCTCCCCAGTTGCACGGTATATTTCCGTACAACTGGGGTGCCGCCATGACCGCAACTGACCACTGCCGTCTTGATCTGCGTCTGAGCATTGAAGACAAGAACCGCATCACAAGAGCGGCTGCCTTGCGAGAATGTCACTATCCGTGTTTGTGCGGCATGCCGTGCTGCGAGAGGCGGATACGGTGCTGGCTGCGGACGCGGCAGTTGTTCTTTCTCCGGAAGGTATCGCCGTTTTCTGGATGCCCTGGACAGGCCGTTCCAGCCCCAATGCCAAGTTGAAGAAAGTCATGGAAGAGGCGGACAGGCTTCAGACTCGTTGACGCCATGGCACTGCAAGTCCTGCGGCTGGATGGTCGCGTGCACGACCGGACTGGCTTTTCCTGCGGCGTACCTGTCCTGGATGATTATTTGCGCCGCCGCGCCGTCAGCACCAGCGAGACGGGATTGCCACCAGCGCATGTCGCTTGTCAATGATGCGAACCGCAGCGTATCCTGGGGTCTGCTCTTTGGCTGCTGCTTAGCTATCTTTGAGCGACCTGCAGGAACCTGACCGTCTCGGCTGCAGCTCTTGTCGCGCGCACCGGCACTCTGGCGAGCATGTCGATTGCGCTTTCTCTCCAGCTCTTCCATCGCCAGGCTGGCCCTGGCATCGACTACTCCAGTCCGCATGACGGTTATCCGTCAGCACATGCCCCTGATAGCACAGGATGGCTCCCGTTGCGCTGCTCTTGCGATACAGTCTGGCCTGAGGGTCTGTCCCTGACTGATGGGTCTGGCTCGAGCGCTTCTCCCCATGCCTGTTCCCGGACGTGCCTCCTGCGTCATGGTCATCCTTGCGCCGAAAGCTCTTGTGCCCTGCCCATGCCTGAATCAGCGGCGCATCCACGCTGAAATGCTCTCCGGACAGCAATCCCTTTTTGGCGAGCCATCTCTACCGTTCGCTCGAAGAACATCACTACGGCATCATGCTCGATCAACCGGTTCCGATTCTGCTGAAGACCGAGTGATCCCGAGACCCGGTCATCCAGCGGCAGTCCACAAACCAGCGAAACAGCAGGTTGTAATGGATCCTGTTCCATCAGCTGCCGCTCGCTCCGGATGCTATACAGCACCTGCAGCAGCATCGATTTGAGCAGCTTCTCCGGGGCAATGCTGGGACGGTCTCCCTTGATGTCGGCTTCGTACATGGCGTTGAACCGCTCATTCATCGATGCCAGAACCTCATTGACCCACTGCCGGATGGGGCTCAACGGATGCGTGGGCAGTACCGAACTCCTCCAGCCTGATCTGTGTGAACAACTGCTCGCTGTGACCCGTCTGACCCCGCATGTTCCACCCCTGTGATGCTCTGCCCCATGATCGCTGAATCCGGGCAGGGGGTGTTTCAACAGCCTGCTAAGCCCTTTTTGGAGGTGCCGCTTTGGTTGCTTATCAGAAGACTGGTGTCTACATCACAAATTTTTAAAGGCTTATTGTTTTTGCGACAGGAATGAAATTGTCTTCAAAGATTCTAGAAAAATTCTGGATTAGAATTTTGGCACTGCTGAATATAGGGGTTTGTCAATTCAAGGACTCTTTCGTAAGGCTGGTCCATGTCATTGGCAGCTATTGATGCCATGTGAGGTCTTTTGGCAAAACTTTGCTTGTCAAATATCTCATCGCATTTTGTGTATTCAACCATTTTTGAAAAATAGCGAGATTAAGTACACCTTTTTTGCGGCATTCATAACTTGAGGGATTTGAGCTTTCATCGCTGGATTTATTTTAGCCGCTTTAAATGCAAGGTCTGTCATAAAAGCTAGTAAACGCAAAGTTTTCGTCGAGAAAAGCCATGCGAGCTAGTTCACTTTTTGGGCCAGCGATTTTTGTGCTCCTTTCCATAGATCTTCTGCTATGATTTCTTTAACAACGTCGTCTGCGGTCTTATACGACGAAGTTGAGAAAATCTTTCCGCAGCCGGCAAGGAGAATAACAAGAACAATGATCGTGTTTTTCATGGTGCTCTCTTGTTTTTGAAGTGGCGCAGATTGGTTCTCGAGTTATTTGTTGCAGAGTAATGCACTAATAGTAAAGTAGCAAAGTAATTTGATTTGTTGGATCAAAAACTTGACCAAAGGGTACTTTTGGTGGATAAACGCTAGGTTTTCTGTAAATATGGGTCTTCGCGGATCAGTGTAAACGCTCCATAAAAACACATTCTGTCCACCAGCCCCTGACTGCGGCAGTAGTGCCCCCTTTGCAAATCAATCAGGATGGAGGCATTCATGACAACGAAAGTGGACTGGGCAGCGCACCTGCAGCCATCGAGGCCGAGGGCATCAGCATCAAGGCCTCACGCAGCACGCGAGGGGATCTCGCTGCCTTCGCTGTACTATCACCATCGCCGCGCCCATGGCGGTGCAAAACAGGGTAGCCGGCACCCCGCATCGTCACTGGTTGCCGTGCAGCTGGCCGAGCCTGCTGCGATGCAGCCTGCACCGTGTGGCTGGCGCCGGGGATCTCGATGGAGTTTGCCGCGCCGCCGTCGCCCCAATGGCTTGCGGCTCGTGGCCGGCCTCGACGGGCAGGTGCGCTGATCGCATCCGGGTAGCCGTACGTTGGCCGATCACCTGTGCCGCGAACCCGTAGACTTCAGAAAGTCCATTGGCGGGCCCTCGGCGCTGGTTGAACGCAGCTGCAGATGAATCCGTTTGGCGATGCGCTCTTTGTGTTCTGTGAACCGCTCGCGTGAGCAAGATCAAGGCCCTGCACTGGCACCGCAATGGTTTTTGCCTGTGGTACAAGCGTCTGGAGAAGGAGCGCTGTGCCCGGCACGGCACTCGAGGCCGGACAGCGAGACCTGCACGCTGAGCCTGCAGGAGCTGACGTGGCTGCTCGAAGGCTTTGACCTGTGGCGCAACCGGCCGCACCGAGACCCTGCATTATCAGAGTACGGTCTGAGGGACGACGCACCACCCATTTTGGTCGCTAGAATCGGGGGCATGCCACCAGCCCGCCACACCCCACCGAGCGAGGCGCGTTGCCGGATATCGATCCGGCGGCCTACGGCCTGCGCGGTTCACGCGAAGGCGATGCAGCAACTGGTGGGCGATATCCAGAAACAACTGCTTCCAGGATATCCGGCAGGAGTACTCCAGGACATCCGGCTCGAAAATGCTCTAGGATATACGCCAGAACATGCTGGACGATATCCGCGAGGAGGTAGCACAGGAAATCCGCGCTTCCGTGCATGAGCAGATGTACCGGGAGATCGATGCACGCAACAGGGGCCGAATATGAGGCACAGCTCGAAGCCCTGCGTGCAGGCCCTCTTCGAGCAGCTCGTCCTGTCACGCCGCCGGCAGTTCGGCCGCAGCACGGAAACCTCGGCAGCTCCAGTACCGGCTCTTCGACGAAGCCGACAGCCTGGCAGAGGACAGCACCGAAGCGGATGATGTCGCTGTTCTGCCCGAAGCAAAGCCACAGGCCACATCCCCCAAAGTCGTGTCAAACCCGGGGCAAACGCCAGCCTCTGCCGGCGGAGCTGCCCCGTGTCGGGATGTCGTGCACGAGCTGCTCAAGGGCGAGCGTGTCTGCCAGTGTTGCGGTACCACCATGGTGGAGATCGGCGAGGATGTCCGGGAAGAGCTGGACATCATCCCGATGCAGGTGCGCGTACTGCGCCATGTGCGCAAGCGCTATGCCTGCAGCAGGGGCGACAGTACTTCCTGCACCGCACCGGCATCACTGCAGGTACTGCCAGGGACCAATGCCAGCAACGACCTGCTGGCCATGCTGCTGACCACCAAGTATGCCGATGCGCTGCCGCTGGCCCGGTTCGAGCACGTGCTGGCCCGCAGCGGCGTGACCGTGCCGCGCCAGACGCTGGCGCGCTGGGTAATCGGTGCCTCGAAGGGCGCTGCAGCCCATCCACAACCTGCTGCGCGATCGCACCTGCTGGCCGCCCGGTGATCCACATGGATGAGACCACCGTGCAGGTACTCAGGGAGCCGGCCAGAAAGACGGGTTCTCCCGCGTGCATGTGGGTCCAGAAGGGCGGACCGCCCTCGCGAGAGTGGTGATCTTCGACTACGACCCGAGCCGTTCCGGGCAGATGCGTTGCGCCTGCTCGAGGGCTGGCGGCTATCTGATGACCGATGGCTACGAGGGCTACAACGCCGTGGGCAAAACCGAAGGGGTCAGAACACCTGGTGTGCTGGGCTCACGCAAGGCGCCAGTTCGTCAATGCCACGCGCGCGGTCAAGGGCAAACGGGGACGGGCCGATGAGGCCGTGGACATGATCGGCCAGCTCTATGGTATAGAGCGCGAGTTCAGCGATGCCACGGATCAGGCACGGCTGCAGGCGCATGGCGGACCCGAAGCGGGAGGTACTGGAAAAGCTTCGCACCTGGCTGGATGAGACACGACCCCTGGTGCTGAAAAGTGAACTGGGCAAGGCGCTGCGCTATCTGGATCACTACTGGGACAGGCTGGTCCGATTATACGGAGCAGCGATCTCGCCGATGGACAACAACCGGGTGGAGAATGCGATTCGCCCGTTCGTCGTGGGCCGCAAGAACTGGCTATTCAGTGACACGCCCGCAGGCGCACATGCCAGCGCGGTGGTGTACTCACTGATCGAGACGGCCAGGGCCAGTGGACGTGAGCTGTACACGTGGCTGCGTCATGTGCAACGAGAAAAGCTGCCACATGCAGGGACAGTGGACGACTACGAGGCGCTGTTGCCGTGGAACCTGTCGCTGGAAGTGCTTGCGCTGGAGACGGTTGGCGCTGAGTAGTGTTTGGTGGATCGCTTACAAAAGAATGGGGTGGGAATAAACGGTACTCAGGTGACATTACCTCTATTCGATGATCCATTACCCCTATTGGCGCCAGCCCGCCTGTGCGCCTATCTTCGCCGCGCAACCTGATGGTGGCGTGGCGACCGACTCTGCTTCTGTTCGGTCCGGGCGTGATCTGGTCTGATTTCTGCCCTGTTGGGGCCGATTGGCCTGGCCCGCCTGATCTGGCTCTGGCCGGGCCTCACTTGCGCCCGTCGCCCAGCCACCGCCCCGCTCACGCGCGGCTGCCCGGGCCAGGTCGCGTCGGGTGAACACGTCGGCAAAGCCCGCGTCGCGCAGCAGGGCCTGCGCGCGCTTCCTGATCGTAGCCGTGTTCCAGCAGCAGCCAGCCGCCGGGGTCAGGTGGGCAGGGGCGCCGCCGATGATGATGCGCAGGTCGTCCAGTCCGTCGGGGCCGGCCGCCAAGGCCTGAGGCGGCTCGAAGCGCAGGTCGCCCTGCTGCAGGTGGAGGTCGTTGGCCGCGATGTAGTTGGAGACAATCAGGTCGAAGCGTCGGGGGCTGGCCAGCGCCTGCCAAGCTGCCCGCTGCCAGTGGATTCGGCTGGCGCGCGCCTTTTGCATTCTGCTGAGCGACGGCCAGCGCCTCGAGCGCCGACGGTATGCACCTCGTGTCCGGAGCCTCCAGCGCCAGGGTGATGGCAGTGATGCCGCTGCCGGTGCCCAGTTCCAGCAGGGACAGAGGGACGGCGCGCCGCTGCTAACGCTGCAGCGAGAGCTGTTCCAGCGCGGTTTCCACCAGGGTTTCCGGTGTCGGCCCGGGGAATGAGACGGCCCGGGCGAGACGGCGAAGGGGCGGCTGGAACTCCTGCTGGCCCACGGTGGCCAGCGGTTCGCCGGCGCGGCAGCGTTCGGCAGGGTCTGGAAGCGGGTGGTGGTGTCCGGGTCAGGATCGTCGCCGGCGGGCCATCGACCAGGTCAGCGGCTGGCCGGTGAGGTTGGCCAGCAGGCGGCGCCTCGGCGCGGGGCAGCTGGCTGTGCGGATGAAGGTCGTCGATGGAGGGCCTGCAGGCGGAAGGCTGCCGAAGGCTGGGACGGAGCCATGTTCATTCGTCAGAGGGCCATCTCATGCCTCACCTCGGCCCGTTCCGCGCTCAGTTCTAGCCAGCCGGGCCTTCATCAGGGCGTCGGTCGGTTTCGTCCAGGTCGCCGTCGATGATGGCCTGCAGCTTGTAGAGGTAATGGTTGATGCGGTGGTCGGTGAGCCGCCCTTGCGGGAAGTTGTAGGTGCGGATGCGCTCGCAGGGCAGTCGCCCTGAGCCCCACGAGGCTCTTGCGGTGGGCGGAGGTCTCGGCGGCGCGCTCGCGCTCGCGGGCGTCGCGCAGGCGGGTGAGCAGCACGGTCATGGCCTTGTCGCGGTTGCGGTGCTGCAGCGGTCGTCCTGGCATTCGGCCACGATGCCGGTGGGCAGGTGGGTGAGAGCGCACGGCGGATTGGTCTTGTTGACGTGCGGCCGCCGGCACCGGAGGCGCGGGACACGTCGATGCGCAGATCGTCGGGGGGCTGATCCGATGTCGCCGCTGGGCTCGGCCTCGGCCATGACAGCCACGGTGCAGGGCGGAGTGTGGATGCGCCCTGGGATTCGGTGACGGGCACGCGCTGCAGCGGTGCGCACCGGTTCGCAGCGCCGGCGTCCGTGACCTGCTGGCCGCTGACCTGCACGATGACTTCGCGGTAGCCGCCCAGTTCGGATTCGCTGGCGGACGGGATCTCGGTCTGCTAGCCGCGATGTTCGGCGTAGCGCAGGTGCATGCGCAGCAGGTCGCCGGCAAAGAGGGCGCTTTCATCACCGCCGGTGCCGGCCGGATCTCGGGATGGCGTTGCGGGCGTCGTCGGGGTCGCGTGGCAGCAGCAGGTACTCGATGCGCTCCTGGGCGGCCTGCAGGCGGGTCTCGGCGTCGGCGATCTCCTCGTCGGCGAACTCGCGCATGTCGGGCTCTTCGCGCATCTGGCGGGCGGCCTACCGGGGTCGGCGCCGCCTCGCTTCCACAGGGCGTAGGGCGTCCAGCACCTCGCTGGTCTCGGCGATGCTCCTGGTTGAGCTTTTCAGCAGGCTGATGGCCGCTTGCCGGATGTCTCCCGCTGGCCAGCTGGGCGTTGAGTCCTTCCAGCCGGTTCTGCAGCGGTCCAGCTGCGCCCGCGAGGGATTCTCTGCATGGCGATGCGTGAAGGGGTCGGCGGGCATCTCTATGCAACGTGCCGCCAGATCGTCTTCTTCCTGCAGCGTCCGCAGGGAACCGGCTTGCAGGCGGAGAGCATGTTCGCCAGTTCGATCCTTGCCGGCGTGGGTGGGACAGCAGGGGTGGTGGGGCCGTGCACGAACTTGGCGGTGAGCGCTCTGGAAAGGCGCTTCCAGCACGACGGCGGGGGTCTCTCGCCCACTTGGCCAGCATCTTGCGAGCGCGCTCCACTTCCTGCTGGCGCACGACGTCGCCGCGGGCGTGCAGTTCCTGGATGAGGGGCACGCTCTGGCGCTGCACCAGCCGGTTCATGAAGGCGCTGACCTGGGTGTCGATGATGCTCTCGGCCTCGGCCACGGCAGACGGCGGCTTCCAGGCCGCATCGACCACTTCGCGCAGGTCGTCGACGGTGTAGAGGAAGACATCGTCCAGGCGCGAGACTTCGTCCTCGACCGTCGCGGGACGGCCAGGGTCGATCATCAGCACCGGGCGGTGACGGCGCTGTTTAGCGCACTAGCGCTCCACCATGCCCAGTCCGATGATGGGCAGGCTGCTGGCGGTGCAGGAGATCACCACGTCGAAGTTCCTCGAGCTGCTGGGGCGGGTCGGACGCGCTCATGGTGGTGGCGCCGAAAGCGCTCGGCCGGCGGGCGGGCGCGCTCAGCGTGCGGTTGGCGATCGACCATCCGCGGGGGTGGGGCCCAGTGCGCGGCGCACAGTTCGATCATCTCGCCCTGCGCCGATGAGCGGCACCGAGCAGTCGGCCCAGGTTCTCGAAGATCTGCTCGCCCCAGGCGCGCTGCCGCCGACATCGAGACCGACTGGGCACCGATGGCGGTCTGGGTGCGCACTTCCTTGGCGACCGAGAACGAGCGCTGGAACAGCTGGTGCAGGTGGCCGCAGCATGTTGGAATCCTGCGCACGCGCGCGGCCGTCTTCATCTGGCCCGGGATCTGTTTCGCCCAGCACCGCGATCCAGCCCGCTACGGCCACGCATGGAAGGCGTGGCGCACGGCGCCCTGGTGAGCAGCAGGTGGGGTACAGGTGCTCGGCCGGGTTGCCTTCGCCGTCCACGCCCCTGTGGCGGCCGATCCCGATCCGGTCGTGCTGACAGGCGGCGTCAGGCGTCGAACGTCATTGCGATCGCCAGCTCGAGTCGGTTGCAGGTGGACAGGATGGCGGCTTCGCCATGCGACTTCGGGTGGCCACGCAGATCGAGACAGAACCACGCCGATCGCCTCCCTTGGTGAAAGCGGCTTCTCGCGCAGCCGCCACGGGCGCCGTGTTTGTGGTTGAGTCCGAGCGTCAGCACGCGTGTCGAGATGCGTCTGCCGTCCTGCATGCCTTGCGGCAGGCGTTCAAAAGCTGTGCTTCGGTGATGGTTGGTCACGCCGTGGCCTGTTGGCTGTGAGACCATATGAGGCAACTGCTGGGACGACTTCTGCGCGGTCAGATTCTGGACCTGGGCTGCCGGAGGGAGGCGAGACGACGCCTAGCCTCGGGCGCACGCCAGGCCATCAATCTCAGGATGCAGTGGTAATGCAGGTAAGCCTGATTAAGTCAATGTCTTCCAGTACTGCTCAGTGGGACTGTTCGTTTCTCCTGGATTGGAAGGCGCGGCGCGGCGGTCAGCATCGCAGCGCCGGGGATGGCCGCATCACCGGGTTGAAGGTCTGGACCTTCTTGGCGTTGGCCGAGAACCAGGTGAATCGATCCTTTGTGATGAGGCGGTCGTTGAGGTCGGTGCTCCTCCGACAGATGAGCGATTTCAGCGCGGGTGCGCGGCCAGGAAGCCGTCGGTGAGTTCCAGCGCACGGCGCGCGACTGGCGCGACCAATATTCCAGACCGGCGCCGCTCCGATTTTGTCGGTGGTGGTGCGCAGTTTCTCGATGATAAGCGGGAGTGACGCAGCTACTAAGGCGAAGCGCAGGTCGTGCGGCGAAAAGCTGGGAAGAAGACCTCCCGTTCCCGGTCAATGACGGCAGGCCATCAGGTCCTAACTGGATGTCAGCGGCGGCGCTCTCATCATTTCGCGCGCTAAGCCGCCACGTCCGCGCGCCAGTGACTACGTATCTGATGCCATCGTGGCGGACTCGTCCACAAATTGCGTGGCAGCTTACCGGGGTCCAGGCAATTGACGGTGGTGCAGCATTCGCCCGTTGCCGAAGGCGTGAAAGCGCTGGTGCCCGCTGTTGGTGATCGGCCACCAGGACCGGATGGGCAAATCCCAGACTGTGTCCGACAGGAAGCGGTTGACGGCCTGACGCAGCCATCCGGACGCGGTTGACTGACCGGATAGAATATGCCGGTTCGAGTTCTGCACTGCGGGCGCGAACGCCGCCAAACAGTTCAGGGCTGGGCTGGCGCGGCAGGCCTGTATCGAGGCGGCGATAGTCGCCAGCTCAGAGCCGTGGCCGACGGGGTGGAATGCATCGCGGTGCCCAGCCGCCAGCTGATGCGGTAATAGCCGGCTGGTCAGCGGATCAGAGCGTGGCCACCACCACGATGATGAGCCGGGCAGTGAAACGGCAACTGGTGAAACGCTTTCCAGGACCTCGATGCTGCCTTGCAGCACGGTAACGCTGCCCGGAAGTGATGGATGATCTGCGCTGGCGTGACGGCGTCATTCCAGCCCAGATGCGCCGGACGGGCGGCATCTTCCAGGGCTCACAGAGAAGTCGCGAGCCGATGGCGGTGCTGCCCAGCAGGACCTTGCTTGTGATTGTTGGGCGGGAATGTCGCCGCGCGCGCAGGAGCCCGCAGCCGGAGGTCGGCGGCGCTCGCTGACGCGCCGGGCAGCATGGGCTCACTTGCGTCGCTCAGGCGGCATATTCGGCATCTCATTGCGGTTCACTCTGGGCGGCCCACAGGGGCCAGGACGTTGGCAGGTGGCGCTTCTTATGCTGCGTTGTTACTTGACCGTCGGCCGGAATGAAGGTGATGTGTCAGCGTGTTGCCCGCGGTGATCCAGCGGTGGGCAGCGAGTAGTTGTCGTTTCTTCCTTGCCCACAGCCGGATGATGGGTTTTCCTGGCGGGCAGCATTCTCGCGCGCGGTGCGCAGCCTTCGGTATCGTTCGAACTGGAACAGACCTCATGAAACAGGATATCGATGGCGAAAGTGTTTGGGGCGATGCGGTTGATCAGTGCAGCGCTGGTGAAGGCTGACCAGGTGGCGAGCCTGCAACATGCTAGTGTCATCGATGCTCCGCATCACCCACCTGGCCGGAGGCGACGCAGGGCATCATGGCCTTGGGTCGGCCTACAGGCACTGCGAGCTGGGTGATCAAGGCGGTGTGGTTAAATGCGTTGGTGGGGTCAGGGATGCGCTGGTTGCTGGCCGGGCGCGGCCGGGGACCGACCAGATGGTGTTTGCAGCAGCGGGTCGTCAAGCCGAGGCTCCCATTTCAGCAGGGAATTGGTCAGCGCGGGGCGGGAACGGGCCCATCTTGCCATAGGCGCAGAGGAAGCAGGATCATCAGCGCGGGTCAGCGGGGAAGCGGAAGTCCCGCGCTGCTTCATTTTGCTGCGACCACGCTGCCCGTACGCGGCCGACAGAGGGCTGAGGCCTCAATGAACTTACGCAGTCAAATTTTGCAAGTTTCATCACGCGACCCGTCGACTATGAGCTGGGCCACCGCCACCGGCGCCAGCGGCCTGGGTGTCGGTGAGATGAGATCCTCGGGATGGATAGCCACCTCATTAATGCAGCACCTGGCAAAGTCATCGCGGCAGCCTGGATACGTGGGTACGATCACGCGCTGGGCGTCACCGCCTCAAATTGCTGTACCGTCCGCAGCGGGCGTGTGAGTGTGTCCATGCCGGAATCGGACAGGCCGGTCAATCGACCCGCCGCCATCGTTGTAACACGGTCGGGCGGCGGCGGACGACCGCCACACCACGCCTCAGTGGTGCGCGCAGCCCTCGTGCTGTCCGGATGGCGCTGGCGCGCGCATGGTGGCAATCATGCGCGACCGGGCACGAAGCCGGGTTCCAGGTACGGTGTCGACGGCGCAGCGCTGGTGGGCCGGGTGGAACTCACGTGGTAGGCCGCCGCATCGCCCGCGAGGCAGGCAGAGCAGGCGGGAATCTCAAGTGCGGCCCTGGATGCCGCCGGATCAGGGGCGGGCAGCAGCGCTGGGCCACGACGGGCATGCTCGCGGCAGCGTGAGCCGGTGCCGCTTACCGGCGTCCGTAAGCGCGCCCAGCCTTACCGGTTTGCCGGCAGCCGCGGCGCCGCGCTTCCGCAATGCTGCACTGGCCTTCGGCATGCGGGTATGCGCAACGTGCCGGCGTCCTGATGGCCAAACTGAGCGGCTGCGCGCAGAGTCAGGCTCAATGCCACGTACCGGGCGAGCCAGCCAGATGGCGTTCATAATGTGGCGCGCCAGCCGCACTTCGGTGGCCGGCAGGATGCGCAGCCGCATGCCGTCAGGCAGCATTCAGCAACGCAGCGCTGTCGGGCCGATCTGCGTGTTTGCTTCAGGGTGGCAGCGCCATCATAAACACCGCCGTCGCTACACCTGGTTGACTGGTTCAGCAGGCCTGGGCCACCTTGGAAGCCATTCCAGCCGGGCATCCTGACGTGCCGTTTGCGAACTCGCGCAGGTTTCGATGTGGTTGAGCTTCTGTACGTCGCTTGTATCGGTCGAACTTTTCGCGACCAGGCCCAGCAGCATCGCGGGCTGGACGTGGTAGAGGACGTTTCATTTGTCGGCGGGAACGCGTCGCCGACAGAAGCAACCGACATGCGCGTTGAGTAACGCCTTCTGCCAGCGTGAGGGGCCCCGCCATGAGGAGTGGCCAGCGGGAGCAAAGCAGCCACACGCCGCCATGACGTGCTGCCCCGGACAGCAAAGGTGACCGGCGTCGGGCGACCATGGGGTCACGCCATTTCCTTCGGGTTGGGCTGCCTCAGCTGTTTTCCCGCGAGCGCGAGGCGCCGCCATCAGCATCCCTCGCCCTCTCGTCGCGCAGCCGCGCTCAGCCATTAGCCGTAACTACAGACCGGCGCCAGCAGGCCGGCACTTTCCAGCGCAGTGCAGGCTTACTGCGCACACTGGCGCGAGACGTGGGCCATCCATAGTACGCAAGTACCCGCCGGATCACGCCCCAGACGGCCTCGCCGGATGTGACCGCGCCGTGGCGACTTGCCATCCATTGTTCAGGAACAACGCTCAGCTGGAATTCCTTTGTGTCAGTTCGACGGTACGGCCCTGTCCTGCATGGTCTGGCTGCAGTCGGCAAGGCGATCCGTATTCGAGATGGTGCCCGTGGATGTCTGCTGAATGGCGCAGCGCACAGGGCCTTCAGGCGGGCGCAGCTCTCGCCGGCGCAGGCGGAAGCGACCACGGTCGTCGGCGCAACGTCGCGCCCAAGTGACCTCGCTCTCGCGATCAAAATTGAGCACCATGACTGGCAGCAGGTTCTTTTGCGTTCGCGCAGCGATCGCGCAGCGCCTTGCCGTCCATGCCCGGCATGGGGTCGACGATGCAGGCATCGAAGCTCTCACGCGGCGGGGCCACCGCCGGACGACCTCGTTGAAAGATGGCATGTCCCCTTCCACGCTGGGCGAATGGACCAGCTGCGAAACCCACTGCCTTATCGTCTTCAATGATCGCTATTCTCATCGCGTATTCTATCGCACGTCCCCGGGCGTGTAATATGTTCATTCTGGGGACGAAATTTGGCAAAGGTTGTCTGACACTCCGGCTTGATCGGACAGGTTGTTTCGCTATCAAAAACAGGCGTGGGCAGGATGTTCGATTCGTTCGGTGGGTACCCCAGAGCAGCTGGCATGTGGGCCCGTCCTCCAACGGTACCTGAATACCCAGCCAGGCGCCAAAGTCAAGCTGGCGGTTACCGATAATGGAACAGCGAAGAGGATGTTTCCAGTCGGCGGGCAGGGCCTCAGGAAGCGCAGCAGCGCCTGAGCTCGGGGAATTCAGGCGAAGACGGCGGTACAGCACCTCGATATTCGCGGGCCAGCGGCGAGAGCGTCCGCCCCACCAGGTGGCGCAGGTGCGGCAGCCAGATCGTCGTCGGTCAGGTCAGGGTCTCGAAGCCGGCCGTGCGCAGCCGGTTGGCGATCCGCCAACCTCCTCGCGGCCGCTGACCTGGATACCCGTAGATGTGACGCCCGCGCCGAATCAACAGTAAATGATAGTTAGACTCGATGGCGCCCCACCAGCTGGCAGAACTGCAGGAAGCTGCCGCGCTTGCTCGAGAGGGATGGTCACGGCAAACACCGCCTCGCGAGATTCACCGATCTCGGCACGTTCGGACACGGCAGGCGGTGAAGTTCTGTGGCGCCGCTGGCTGCAGCCACCGGTGCGGTCCTGCTGCTCGATATGGCGGGGACAGGCCGGGGCGAGCGCCAACGCGAGACTCCAGAATAGCGGGTGTCCTCAGAGGCGTCGCAGGCGCCGCGCGGAATCGGTCGAGTCGCCACCAGGATGATGTCGTCGACGTACTGCTTGCAGCGCGGTCTCATCGCCCCACGCGGCAACGACGGCCGTGCTGCCGTCGGCGAACAGCCCGTCGTCCAGCGTCACCATTTTTCGCGGTGGCTGGCTCGCCGTGGCATCGGAACCACGCCGTGATCTTGATGCAGATGGCTTTCACGTAGGCGGCGATGCCGGCAATGAATCCCGCCGCCGCGATGGCACGAAGATGGCGTCCACAGGCGCGGTGCTGGCGCAGGATCTCCCGTAGCATTGGTACCGCCTGGCCGCGATCACGTCCAGGTCATCGAACGGATGCACGAAGGTGAGGGGCCCTGTTCGGCCTGCAGTTTCAGGGGCGTGCTGGTAGGCGTCGCTGAAGGTCGCCCTGCGGCACCACCTCGCGCCACCGCGGGCGCGCACTGCGTCCACCTTCAGGGTGCGAAATTGGTGGGCGCTGGCAATGACGGCCCGGCAGCCCGGCTTGCGTGCCAACAGCACCCTGGGCGCGGGTTGCCGGCCAGGCGCAGATCACGCCCAGGCGCGTTCCTCGGCGCTTCGGGTTGGCCATCTTATTTATGGGCGCCGCGCAGCAGACGAACACGGGCTGCCATGTCTCGCGCTTGAGCAGCACCGGTTGCCCAGGCGTGCCGACGGTGCCAGGGCGGGATCAGCAGGGTTTCTTCTGCCACTTCGTAGACGCGGGCGTTTGGGATCCGTTTCAAATTACTCGATGGACATGGGCAGAGGAACAGGCGAGACAAAGGATGGGTCCCTGCTGTGCAGCGCTTTTGCTGCAGTCACTTTCGGGCGGCGTGCGACCCTGCCAGGGTCCTCTGCTGCCCGGCCGCCGGAGCCATTCAATGCTCAGACACTTCTCGACCAGGCGCTGACCTGGTTGCGCTGCCAAGAACGGGCTGGTCACCGTCTTCGTGGTAACTCGTTTCAACCACTATGCTGCCCGCTGGGTTCAGAGCCCGCCGTCTTTGCCTACGTCGGCATGCGGGCCCGACCTCTTCTGGCTGGCCTGGTGGTGGCCACGGCCGGCAACACGCGCTGAGCGTCATCAGCTACTGGATGGGACGCGGTATGACATGTCATAGCGCCCGACCATCCAGACCCATTACCTGAAGTGGTTCGAGCGGCTGGGCCCGCAGGCCCTGCTGTTCTCCTTCACTGCCGCAGTGGGCGATCCGCTGTGCGCCATGTGATTGGCTGCATCACGCTTGCTCCTTCCATCCTGTGGATGGCGCTGGGCAAGTTCCTGCGCTACGTGTTCGCGGTAACGCATGCTGCTGATGTGGGTGCCGACAGCGCTGGTGGACCTCGCTGAGGACTTTTCTGAGGCTGGTCCTTACAAGATGCCCGGTGTTCATTTGATGAATGAAGCCACCATTTTTGCAGGTACTGAGCAGGTGTCTCTTTCATCCGACAGACGGGGCCTGGCTGAGGATTGGCGTGGCATCAGTTGCTGCACCGCAGAAACGGTAACTTCATTCGCGGGAGAAGCGGCATCAGGCGCACAGCCTGCGGACCTTTCCACGGATTTGCGGGGGCTGATTCAGGGCTTTGCTGCGATGCAGCATGTTATTCAATTGTAAGATGGCGGTTGTTGATAGGCGGGGGTTGTCGACATCGGGCGATACAGCATTCTCTCTGCTGGGCACTTCTCTTGCCCTCCTTTCGCTGGGCTTCCGGAATGCCACCACTGTCGGCCTCTGCCCGTAGACGCAGCCCGTGGTTTCAATCCGCGCCCCGACACGCTCGTCGTCGTACAACGGCACGAGCGCCTGGCCATCATCAAGCTTCCATGGCCGTGATGACCGCCCTGGCCGCCGCCCTCACTCGTCGCGCGGTCACCACCTGGTTCACCGAGCTCAATGCCATCTCGGGCATGATGGACGACTTCTGGGCGCATGCTCGCTGCCAAGGTCATCGGCGGTGGCATCGGCATCCGGCGTGCTGGCCATCGCCATGGTTTCCACCTGGGTCAAGCTCGTCAAGCGTCTGCCGCGCGTCGACCTGGATCAGACTGATCGATTGGTCGGCATTACGTGCCGCCACGTGCCCTGGAGGGTCGGCATGCTTTGCCGCTCTTGTCCGGCCTGGCACAACCCGCCATCTCTGTCACGCTTCGCGCGCTTTTGTATTTGAAGCCGTGCGGCGTAGGCGCAACGGTAAGTCGATCGAAACAAATGTCGTTGGCGAAAGTCACTGCGTGCGCGCAGCTTTCGCGGCTGAATTTCGCTCGCCTTCGCGCCGCCGCGTCCAGCGTCGGGCAGTCTGCTGCGTCACGTCCGTGGTGGCCCATCCCGCAAGAATCCCTGCTCTCTCGGTCACGCAGGCGCTGCCCGGCCCGGTTCGCGGCGTGCCGGCTGGCTGAGTGCCGTCTCGCCGCCGCGCTGATGCTTGCGCTCGGCTCAAGCCGCGTAGTGGTGATGCCCGGCACTTTCTGTAGGTGCTGCTGGCGGGAAGCGCAGGAGCGGGTGCTGATGGCAGGGACGCTCCATTTCTGCTGTTACCGGGCACCAAGGGCTGCGCGGGCGCCTGACCAAAGCACAAGCAGCGGCGGCTCAGGTCCATCGACCCCCAGGCGTGCGCGCGCGAGCGTGCGATCCGCCTCGGCCGACAAAGGCGTGCCGGAGGCTGACCCGGCCTACGGCAACTGTGGTAGTCGCGTCGACCGATGCGCCGAGGAGAAGCTGGCGCGCTTTGCCCGGCACGACTTCTCCCGCCCGCCAGGCCTTCAGTGCCGATGGCAGCCACGTCACTCATCGGCGCCAACGATTGGCACCTGGCACCTGTACGACGGCACGCACGCTGGCGGCGTGGAGCGCCTGTCCAGCCGGCCGGCGATGCCGAGCGGTGCGGTGGCATCCCACCGATCCGACCTGCTGTGCCACTTTCACGCCGCTAATGCGGCCTGGGCGTGATGCTCACTGAGCCGAACGTCAAAACGCAGTTTCGGTGCACGGCAGGTGAGCGGCTGGCGACCGCCTGGAAGATCTGGCGGTGCAAGCTGCGGCTGGACCAAGGTCGAGGGCGCCATCGGCGGACGGTCGCCACTGCGCTTCGGGCGGTGGACGACGCCGAGTGGCACTCGCTGCGTCTTGCCTGGGACGCGAAGGAGGGCCGCGATTCTGGGCAAGATGGACACCAAGGGTGACCGGGCCCCGACCACGTGACCGCATGAGTCGGGCGGGGGCAAGCGCTGCGTGGTCTCGGGTGACACCAGGAGCGTGAGCACTCGTGCCTGGACGCTGGACTTCAAGAAGGCACACGCAAGCTGCACCACAGAGTCCGAGCACCTGGACACTGCCGGCTGGACGGGCAGGGGCGTGACGTCTGCGTCCTCCATCGTCATCAGGGCCCGGATGGCGACGTCTTCGCTGACCGGATCTGGAGACCGGCAAGCGCGACGCCTTCAAGACCTCACCTGGATCACAGCGCCACCGCGCTGCACTTCTCCGGGCGGGCCTTCCAGAAGCCGGGCTGGGTGCTGGTTCTGACCTCATGCCGCCGACGGCAGCGCCAGTAAGCTGCGGACGAAGCTGATGGCGTGAGCCTGACGCCCCACGTCCGCAGGTGATGCTGGTCACCATCATGGCGCCTGCAATGTCTGCTGGACGGGAGCCGCAGGCCACCGTCAATCCGATTTCACCCGTGTGCTCGGCTCACCTAACGCCAGTCGCGCAGCGACTGCGATATCGATAACCACGGGTGGTGCTGCCCAAGGACGTTTCCTGGACTGACCTGCGCTTTGCCGGATCTGGGCCACGACTGACAACCGGCCTCCCGAAGCCCCCGACTGCTCGCTCTGCCATCCAGCGGAAGACGTTCTCCGGCAGGACCGAGCGGCTGCGCGTCATTCACGTGGAACCCGAAGCGCAGCTGCCTATTTCCGGGTCATCTGGCGGCAGCACCCGCCCGAGATGACCGATCTGTCCGATGCGACAGGCTGTATCTGTAGCGCGTGCTGCTCGCGCTGTGAGGACGGCGTGCGCCGTCGACTCCGGCCCGCCAAGGTGAACCTGGCCAGCTGGCAACCAGGTGCCGCATCTGCACCGGCACATCATCGGTCGCTGGCCGTCCGACCCGCAGTTTCCGGGATCGGTCTGGTCGCCGGTCTTGCGTCCGGCTGACAGTGAAGAACGCCGTGCCGTTGCGGAACGGGTCTCCAGCAGCTGCCGGCCCTCCGAAGCTGGCTGGCCGGCGCGCTGCGCAGGGGCATGGGGATTAGCGGCGCTACGGGCCCTCCTCTAGACTCGCCATTTGGCGTCAGGCGGCGATAGAGCAGCGGGCCGATCCACCACTTCGTCTCACGCCGCTGGCAGGCACCAGGCCGGGCAATGATGGCTCTCATTGGTGCTTTGCTGTGCCACGACCTGGTGACGCGGCGACAGGGCGTCCGGACATGACATAGCGCCGAGAGCCGAGGCGGCGGGGCCTTCGATGCAGCGTGTATTCCTTGCTGCGAACTTCGCTCCACCACGGCATCGCCGGGGCATGGTTGTCGCGGCATCTGTAGACAGCCTGCACTTCCTCGCAGGCGCTGCAGACTCCAGTGCCTGGGCTTCACTTGGTCATGCGCAGCGTCGTCGTCATCGTGGCGGTCGCTTCCAGGTTGCTGGCCGCCCGGGGCGGTCTGGGCGGCAGCGCGGTGCGGCCGCCCTCTTCGTGGCGGTCGAGGCGCTGCATCCTTCGAGGAGGGCAGGTGGCTGCAGGCCAGCCAGCGCCAGGCCGGCCAGCAGGGCGCAGTTTCTGCGGCAGGCAGGGACCGGCGAACTGGCTGCCAGCGGCGGAAACGTGTTTCGGCTACGGAATGCAACTCCTGCGAGTGCTGGCTGAAGGAAGCGAACCCTGGCGGCCCGTGCGTGACGCGCCACTGGGCAGCGCAAGATCGAGGCCGCCGGAAAGCAGCAGCGCCGACGGTCTGCGCTCGATGACCGACGGCCGAGAACGTATCGGGCCCGCGCCACTCGGTACCATCGCGGGGATCGTGCGCGGGCTGGCCCGCCTGAAGATTATCAGAGTTCGCCCGGCAGGGCGCTCGTTCCGGCGACCCGGCGCATCCCGCCATCATGGCTGGCCTGGCCCAGAATACCCTGCACCAGCATCGTTGTCCTGGCGCTATCGCGCGAGCTTTTCGGGCGTGGACTTTCAGTGATCTGGCTCCGCGTTTCCGCTTCGGCTTTCGAGTTCCTTGCGCGTCAAGCTCGCCCTCGGCTGAGGTGCAGGGCATTCGCCCGACCAGGCTTTCGCGCTGCAGCGCGGCTGAAAGCGTGAAGTCCTGATCACCGAGTCGAGCAGGTGGCGATTACGCCATCCGCGGGGTCTTCAGCGATGGCCACGGTTCCAGCATCTATTCCTGACTATCTCTACCAGCTGGAGGCAAGGACCACGGACGTCCTTCGGAAGGACTACCTGGCGCAGCTGAGGCCCGGGGCTCAGCCGCGTGGGCATCGTGCCGGAACCGCCCTGCGCACCACGGCGCTGCAGGGTGGGGTGGCTGTGGCAGCGCGGCGGCGGCTGATCCGGCACGGCGCTCCCTCTTTGCGTCCGGCCGCCGCCAGGCAATCATGCGTGGCGTACGCTGCCTGTGAAGTGCACGCGCGCACCGCGCAGACCAGCTTACCATTCACGGAGCGCTTTCTATGCCCGAGCACCCACGAGAAAACCCATTTTGCCGCCTTCTTCAGCAGGTCGGTGCCACCGAGAAGGCGATTGTGCGGGTGCAGTGGCGTGTTCGATTCGGCAGGCTGCGCTACGACCTGATGAATGAGCGATGTCATGGGCGGTCTGCGTCGGCTCACGGAAGCGGCACTTCACCGTGGGTCAGGCGGCTTTCAGCGCGGCATGAGGTGCTGGATCTGGCCACTCGGTCGTGCGACCTGGCCTGCGCGCGGCAGAAGCCCATGGCGTCGGTCCTGATGACCGACATCAACGCCGCCACGCTGGCCGTGCTGTGACCGGGCGCTGGACGACGGCCTGACCGTCCCCACCGTGCTGGTCCGACGCCGAGAGGCGCCGTTCCCCGACAAGAGCTTCGACCGCGTGACGTCATGGCGCTGGCCTGCGCAAACATGACTCAAGGCGAGAGCTCCGAAGTGAGATCCACCGCGTCCTCAAGACGCGCCTTGCGCTAGCGCTGGAATTTCTCAAAGGTCTGGGAGGAGCCGCTGCGCCGTCCCTACGACGCCTTCCTCGCTGGCGTGCTGCGGCCCCTCATCGGCAAGGTCGTGGCCCACGGCGCCGACAGCTATCGCTTCCTGGCCGAGATCCATCCGCATGCACTGACCAGGAAACCCGCAGAATGTTCCGCGACGCCGGCTCGGTCAGGTGCTGCTTCAACATGACTGCCGTCGGCGTGGTGGCGCTTTCAGGGCGTGCAGCCGGTTGACTGATCCCTTCGCCTGACGGAGTCCCGTTAGCCTGGTCGCGCCGAGCAGCGCTCGCGGCACGCCCGTGTCCGTCAGCCTGTCCCGCAGCGCCCGCGGCAGCCCTGCAAACGGCGTTGTGGTTTCCCGCTCCTGTTGCCATTTTGGCGGACCCGGCCCCATCTGCAGGGGCATGGCCACGCCACACGCCGTGCTCGTGCGTTGTGGTCGATCCGGGCAGATGCCCGGTAGATGGTGGTAGCAGCCTGGCCGAGCTCGCGGGAAAGCGCCCATTTCGGGCCTTCCCAGTTTCGCCGCCCAACCCACACATCTCGCTTGGACAGAGGGAACTCCACGCTTGATTCCTGATGATGCTGATGGTCGTGCTGGCCAGCCTCGGTCGTACTCTTACCGACAGCGCCGAAGCCGCCGGATCGGTGGCGGCCGCAGCGCATCGGTCGCCAGAACAGCACCATTCCAACGCGCCGCGCCGGGCCCAGCAGAACAACGCGCATGCAGCAACCGGCAGCAGCAGGCTGCCCAGGTACAACGGCCGTCGGCCCGGCTTCGGCATGGGCCTGCTGGGCGGTCTGCGCCGGCCCGGTCTGCCTCATGCCCTCGGCCTCGGCCTTCAGCCCGGGTGAGAGGCTCCGGCATCTCTCCTGCTGATGCTCCTGCTGGCCGTCACGGTCATCTTCGCCTGCATGTTCAGCAAGCGCCTGCGCTGTAGCCAGCAGGCACGGGCTGGCAGCGGCAGCGCCGTTTGCCGGGCAACCTGCGTGACGCCTTCAACAACAGCGCCAAAGCCGGGCCAGAGCGATATGTCCCGCCAGAACAGCAACGCCGGTGGCCTCGCCCCATGCGAGACGCGCGCGAAAGCGGCCGGTGCGGCTCGGGCGCCTGCTGCTGCGACCCGGACCGTCAGCAGCTACACAGCAGCATGCCTATGCAGGTGCCCGCGGTTTCGACGCGAAGCCTTCGTGCGCCAGGCCAGCGTCCAGTTCGTGCGCCTGCAGGCCGCCTTCGACGCCCGCAACGCCGACGACCTGCGCGAGTTCCACCTCGCCCGGAGATGCCCGGGCGAGCTGAACATCGACGATGATGCAGCATGCAGCAGTTCCCGCTGAGACGCGAAGTGGTCGGGCTGGTGCCGGGCGAACCGGCTTATGCACTCGGGAAGGCACATCCTGGTAATGGCCAGCGTGCTCTTCGGCGGCCTCGTCCGCGAAGAGCTCAAACATCGGGCCGAGCCCGTTCTCGGATCCTGGAACTTCACCCGTCCGCCTACCTGGCGCTTCCGGCTGGGTGCTGGCCGTGGCGTCCAGCAGCCCAGCTGATCGGCTGGATCGGCACCAGAGCCACGGCGCTGGGGCCGTCGGCGCGCGCGGGCCGCGGCACCTTCACGAGGCCCGCGCCTCAACCCTGTAGGACAGACACCCGCCCCACGCTACGCCGGGGCGGTTTTTCATGGTGTCGGTACGGCCGCCAGTTCCAGCTGAGATACCACCATGTCTCCAGATCCTGCCTCGCCGCCCAGCTGGTGCTTGCCGCCATCAATCACGTCACCGCCAGCAGCCCTGGCTGGCGTGAACTGCTGGCCAGTCACGCGGGCTACCGGTGCGCATCCGGCCTTGCTGCCCACCGCAGGCGGGCAGGGCAGGAAGCGCCCTGTCCTGCGAAGCAGTGGCGCGCTGCCTCGCGTTCGGCCGCCCTGAAGGTTTGCGCGCCAGAATCAACCGCATCCATCGAGGGCCTGCGCCCACCACCCGGTAAGGCCGATCGTATCGGCGTCGACGAGGCTGACGGGCTTGCCCCTGGGAGGAACCGCCGGTGCGACGGCACCCCACCGGATGCTCGGTGCAAAGGGACAACGGCGCTAAGCCGCTGGCACCGAAGGCGACGATGCTGCCCAGCCCTGGGCGGACGGGCCAAGGCCCTGCACTGGGACGTGGGAGGAAGACCGACAGGTGGTGGGCGATGGCCGCGCACCAGCCGGGCCAGTTCTGGCGTGATGCTCGTGCGCCGCTGGCAGCCGGCTGCAGACACCGTCCGATCATCTGTCTTCCGTACGGTGCTGGTCTCGCTGAGTTCGAGGGTGGACTTCGGTCCGACGGCGTGCGCTCGCCTGCCCAGCGGCTGGATCGGTTGGAGGATCGCAGGATTATTTCGCAGGCCTGCCGGGCTGTCCAGGAAAGCGTCGCCTCACGGTGAACAACGCTCGAAGAGCGCTCAACCTCTCTGCAGGTCATGTATCCCGCCGCCAGGCAGAGCTGCAGCAGAATGCGCGCCCAGGGCATCCAGCCAGCTGACGGATGAATCCAGCGCATCATCGCCATCTCCGCCTTACCAGGCTGCGTCCCACGTAGCCTTCCTGGCACTGATTGGCGCGCACCACCAGGCAACTTCGTGGCGCGTTTCCAGCAGCGCTGCCGCAGGGTGCTGCTGACGCTCCGTGCCGGCTGCAACGCCTCCCTGGCAGGTTACGTGACCGCAGCCACGCCACCATTGGGTCAGCATCCACATGTTAGTAACATGCCCGTACTGGGGCAGGGGCGCGTCACCTGACAGCAGTGAGAGCGGGTCTCGCCCGCTGCGGCCCAGCGGGCACCTTTTGCGTGCCGGTGAAAGCGGTTTGTCTGGTGCGGTGGACGTGCTGGTGTCGAGTTGTCTCGCATCATCGGCAGCGCAGAACTCTAGCAGCCCCATCCTGCCGGGCAAGGGCTACAGTACGGCTGGTCTGCCCAGCCAGCTGCTACCGGCTGACCGCAGCGCTGCAACGCATCCGAAGTCTGCTGGCATGTTGCTTGTGCACACTGCATCCGCACGTAGCACCCGGCTGCTAAAGCTCACGGAACACTCCGCCGATGCCAGCCTTCCCGCGCCAAAGCGCAAAGCGGCAAGCATCGTACAGATTGCCCGGCCCACGCACCGAGCGCGCTGGTTGCCGCACGCGCGCCTTGCTTGCAGCACCACGTGGGCGGCAGCACCAGCGACAGGAAGAACGCTGTCTCTCCAGCGTCATGCGCATGACGATGGCAGAACCCGGCGCCTTGTCACTGCCCAGCAGCTACGCGGCAGCCGGCCCGCCAGCTGCAGCCAGCAGTGCGTCCCGCTCATCTGCCTGCTGGGAACTGAGTAAGCACCTGCTCGTGCCAGCCGCCCTCCGTACCAGGCGTGATAGTCCCGGGTACCGAATCAGAACTGCCTGATGGGCAACGCCCTGCCTGGTAGCTGGCCGCGCTGCTCGGCTGACGGGGCCACCCTGGCGCTTGCGCCGCTCAAAGCAACGATCAGGAGCGGTGGGGAAGAGATGCGGTGGAGTGAGGCGCTATGAGAGAGTGGTGAATTGGGGGAACGGCTGCTACCACCGTGCCCGGCAGCCAGATGGTTACTCATTCAGCACCAGGCAATAGCCGGCACCGCAAGGATGGCTGGTAAAACCAGGGGGCAAAGTGCCGAAGGAGGGCGTTCGTACGGATAATTCGAAGAACCAGTATTTTTCCGGGCAGGCCGCGGCAGGAAGCTGCCTTTCCATTTCCCGGATGACCGGTACACATGAGCAGCCCACTGGCGTTGCCACCGAGGAAGATAAGGCCACCGCGCGCCGACCGCCTCAGCTTCCGCAAAGCCACAGACAGGGCGATGCCATGCGACAAGATCGACCGACACCGCGCCGAAACCACTGCATCGGCCAGCAGGGCACGCCTCGGGCGGTTGCGGATATCCTCGTCTATGGCCTGTGCCTCGGTCCCGGGTCCTCACCTCTATCGACGGACGCCTGGGCCAGGTCAGTACCACCCATCGCCGGCGTGCCGTCTTACTCCTTGCTCTTCACCCTGCTGTTGTTGTTGCGCCAGTCAGCCCGGCACCGTACTGACGAACCCATCTTGGTTCATTGTGCTGCTCTTTTGTCTTTGCGGCCGCCATCCTGCTGTTTGGCCGGGTGGCGGAGGTTGGGGGTGAGGGGAACTGGCGACAGGGTACTTGACTAAAGAGCGCCAGGCGCCCATCCTGACCACCAATGCGCCTACCGCCGATACACCTCTGACGATTTCAATCCCGACCAGGTAAGCCATCACGTCTTCCAGTGACAGGGTTGATCTCGCCGCGACGTCGATCGACGTTGTTCGCCAGACAGGCCTTCCAGCTCACCCAGGCGTTCGAGGTAGCCCCAGGCCACCACGCCTCGATTTCGCTGCTCCTGCGCCAGCCCTCCACAAACCCCGCAGATAATCCGCACCCTCATCCTCGCCTCCCGAGCCCCAAAGACCGCTTTGTGCCATCTGTGGGGCTCCAGGCGCAGCGGCACCACGGCAAAGCGCTGCATGTTCTCTGGACCAGCCAGCGGGCAGGGAGGGTTACGCTGCGGCCGCTTTCCACCATCTGCAGTATGATGTCGGGTGGTCCGACCTGTCGCGATGCATGGGGCAGAGCCGGCGGGGCTGTGGTTGGGTGTGTGGTCCAGTGGCCGAGCCGACGTAAAGGATCAGTCCCGTCCGCCAGCTGTTCGCTGCATTGTCACCTGATGGGCCAGCAGGCCGCCACCACCAGCACTGTTCAGTCGAAGACGGTCAGAAGCGCAGCGGTGGGGCGGCAGGGGTCGGGGGGCCGCCTGCAGTCGATCTCGCCCGGTTGAACAGGGCCCTGATGCCGCTGAACTGAACCGGCTTTACGTCCACGTCCACGGCAGGCCAGGTGTGCAGGTAGGGGCCACCACCTTCATGTCAGTACTGCAGGCATTCCATGCCGGATGCGAGGCCTGTTCACGGGTAAACTGGCGGTATACTCTTCGGCGTGCCGCAGCTAAAATCGGTTGGCAACGCCCAGGTAGTAGAGGCCGGTCGGAAGTGACGCAGGTTGCGGGCCGGTGGTGTCAGACAGCCCAGTTGTCCCAATAGTGATAATGGCTGAGGGCCGGCTTGCGGCGCAGCAAGCGCGCCAAGCGCCCTGGCGGCAGGCGGCCAGAGCGCGTCAACGGCCTGACATCGGACAGATGCAACGGCGGTGGCTATGCGCTGCCGCTGTACTATTGATCGACTCATTAAAGAATAGCATTTCATTCATGGATTTTGCCTTCACCATGCGGCCCGCTCATCGGCAATGCATGGAGAAGACCGCGCAAGAAGCGACCCCTGAAGTTCCTGCGCACAGCGGATGGAACTGTACCCGCGCTGGAGTCGGCTGGCGGGCGGTCCTCGCGAGGCGCCTAGCAGGTCGGCGTGAGCTGTGCGTGCCGTCACTGGCAGGGACTTCAGCCGGGTCTGACCGGGTCCCGTGGGGATTTGTTCTACGACCAGGGTGCTCGACATGAGCTTACAAGGAAACCCGCTGGGCGCGCGTGGCTATGATGGCGACACTGAACTACCCGGTGGCTGGGCGTTTTGCCAAAATGAGCCATGGGCAGGACGGCCAGGCTGTGTCCCTGCGTCGGAACAGGATTCCACGCTATGGAAAGTTCTGCTGATATAAGCGCCGGCTGTGCGCCCGGCAGGCGGTGTCGAGCGCGGTGGCCGCTGGCGACACCGCGGTTCACACCAACCAGACATTTCATATCGTGCCGAGCCCGCCGCCGACACGACCTTCCCGCTGATCTGTCGCGATTCTGGCGCAGCTGGCTGAGGCCCGCAGGGCGCGTGGCAGCCAAGCTGAAGGTCCCGTCTGCTATCTGGCGCGTTCCGCAGCGCGATGCGATCCGATCTGGACCGTCTGTCGCCGCTGCCAGCGGCCGCCAGGTGCATGACGAATGCGGAGCCAGAAAGGCCGATGGTAAGAAATGGGAAGATCGATAGCCGATTCCCAGACCGAGCGTCACTGACCAGCATACAATCATTTATCACCACCTCAAGAGTGCGCACTGCTGTGCGGCGGCTACGTATTTCGGTCCATGAAGGAGAATGCCTGGCTGGCGAATTCTGCTGGTGGCGGGGCTGTATCTGACGCCAACCGTGGCCGCGAGGACGGAAGCCCTGTTGAACTTGGCGTTGACGCAGGCTGGGTTAAAGCGTCGCAGTCACGATGGTCGTAACATCTGGTGACCGATCTGGCAGGCGCGGATCGGCTGGAGCCGTAAGGCGGCTGGTGATCGGCTGTATGGCGCCGCCGCGCCCGCCGTACGCGGTGGATCCGGCAGCGAGGACGGGCCGATGATGAAGTCGTGGCTGGCCTTGCACGCCAGAAGCTGATGAGCTGCGCGCGCCGGCCCGCCATCAATGAAGGCGACGCCGGCAGACGAGCTGGCGGCCAATCGGCAGGCGATCGAGCGCGGCCGTCGTTCAATGTCCGCCAACCTGGCGGTGCAGGCGGCGCTGGCCTGCGCCACGGAGGCCGTAACGACGCGCGCCAGAGCCTCCCTACGCGGTAAAAAAAAAAAAGTAGCGCCAGCGGACCTGCTCCAGTTGCGTTGCGTTTCCCACCACCACCACCGGCCCTTCCCGCAGACGGGCCGAAATCTGGCCAGGCACGTCGTCGTCTGGCTGGCGATTGATGCGGCGGGCCCAGAGTAGCGCCATGCGGGCCGAGGTGGCCACAAAAGGAAGAGAGAGACGCTGGGGCTGACGCTGGCGTGCATGGCGGAGCCTGCCGCACCGACACGGTGGAGTACTCGGCGAGCAGCTGGAAGGCTGGCGCGTTCAGCCGCTCGCGGCTGGTGTAGTCCGGCGGTCGCGCGGTGAAGCGTCGATCCTGTTCGGTGACATCAGCCACCATATCTGACGTAGGGGTTTGGTGCAGCATGGCCAGTCGCTCACGAACGCTCGATGAAGGGTGCTCACCCGGTCCGGTGGATGTTGAACTGGCTGCTCGTGCGCGATGATCGTGCCGCGCCGCTGACCCGTCGGCAACGGTACCGCCATCCGCTGAGGTGCTGGATCTGGTGCGGCCGGCACGGCATCATCCAGATCGACGAGGCGGCGCCGCGCGAGGCCGCTGCTGCGCCGGGCGCAAAGCCGGCAGGAGTACCCAGACTGGCGGCAGATGGCCCGCATCACGGCCAATGGTGTGGCTGACGATATTGAATTCCAGATCCACACCTGCTACGTGCTATTCGAGTTCACCGACATCATGCCCGCGGCTGCGGCCAGCGGATGCGACGATCACCAACGGAGACCTCGCGCCTGACATGGAGCCGGATGCCTTCTGATGACTCTAGCCATCTGAACGAGATCGGGCTCATGCCCGCTGACATCCATTCGCCCAAATGTGCCCACGGCAGCAGCAAGGGTGGACCTGATGGAGGAAGGTGGCGCAGCGCATCCGGCTGAGTGGCCTGGGTGAACCCAGACTGCGGCCTGAAGACGCCAACGGGCTGGAGGCGCGCTGGCGCTGGCCGGCATGGTGCAGGCCGCCCGCCGTGGCTGCGGGCGGGCACGCGGGTTGACTGTGGTTTTCCTGAACCATCCTTTCTGGGTTTTACTGGCCCTTTTGCGGCCTGGACACGCCCCCAGTCCGCAGTATCTAACACACTAATTCGCCCGGCGAAATCCCAACAGTGCTGGCGTCCGAGCAGGTCTTCCTTGGCTGAACCACGAGACTTTGTTCCGTAAAAGCTGCGCTGTCCTTCGTGCCGCCGCCCGGGCGCGCAAGGAGAGGCATTACGTCACGTCACGTCCCGGACACTTTCTTCGGTCATCCCCGGTCATGTTAGTCCATGCTCTTTCACATCGAGCTGTGGGAGCGGCTTTTCCTATTACGGGATGTGAGCATCCTGCTCATCTATCTCTACTACGAGGTCACCTGGAGGGCTGGGCACGTAGATCAGGGCTGGCGGGCAACGGCATCTACGGGGCAGCGTTTCATCTGGCCATCCTGGTATTGGCTGGCTGACCGGTGCTAAATGAGCGCATGTTGTTCTATTCCGTATCGTGGTGATGTTAGCACATTGCGCTTGGCGCTGCTGCCAGCATTCCCGGCTTGGTAGTGGGTCTGTGCACGCTGGGTGGTGGGTGAAGTCGTCATTGTGCGCCATGGTAAAGGCCTACGAGGATCTGGTGAAATGGAAGCCAAAAGCGATGCGGGCTTTTCCATCTTCTATCCACGAAGATCGGCGGTTTTCTGGGCCGCCGCCGCTGACCGGCGTGCCGCAGACCGAGATGGCCTCATGAGCCCCGAGCGCGGCGCTGGGCATGGCCTTCGGCTGTGGCGCTATGCGCGCGGCTCAAAGCGGGCGCTACCGCAGTCAGCCGGTGCCCAATCCGGCTGTCGCCTGCGCAGCGCGTGCGCATGGTCCGGTTGCTGTTAAGCGTGATCGCGGTGGCTGCGCGCTCGCCAGCGTCATCCACGGGCAACTCTCGTCGGTGGTGCTGGGCGTCGCACCAGGCCGTGCTGGGCTACTGGCGCATGTTGGGGTCTGAAGCCGGCCAGCGAGAAGCGCCACGCGTTGTTTGCGCCGCTTTCCGGCGCTCGCGTGTTCTGGATGTTGTGTCTCCAGGTGTTCATGTCGGTGTACTTTTGACGAGACGGCGCGCCGCTTCGGGGACTGGGATACCAGTCGTAGGTCGGCTTCGGCCCAGCCCGTGGGTGATCATCCCGGCGGGTACCGATGGCCACGCCAGGACGAAGTTGAGGGGGCCCGCACCATCGAAGTTCGTGCTCGCTCTTCGTGCCGCGGCACATTATTGTTTGTACCACAGACTACAGTGGGCGAGCCGATGTCGATGCTGGTGTCGCGGCGTGTTTCTTCTGGTCAATACGGCGGCCGAGCTGCTACGCCCATCGCCATCTCGCTGGCTACCAGACCGCACTGGCCTCGTTCCACGCAGAGATGGTGGCGGTGGAACTCCTGTCGCCGTCGCTGGGCTTCACGGTGGGGGCGCTGTCCGATGCCCATTACGCGCGAAGCCGCAGGACTTCTATGCCGGAGCTGACGGTGATCAGTCCGGCGTGTGCGGTCGCGCTGCTGGTGCTGGTGCCGGTGCTCAAATCGCATGCTGGAAGACGATCGAGGGCGGCGAGATCCGGTCCGGCGGTAGGCCGTCCTGAAGGCATCACCTGCCGCGTCTGTCGTACTTGCTGCCCAACAGTCTTCCCGGTCTTTCCCATGGATTTCCTTCGGAAGTCATCCAGGATCCTATTTTTTCGTCATGAATTGCCGTCCTTCTCCGCCCGGTAGTCTTGTCCAACGTCTGGCTGCACCGCGCCAGGCTATGCAGAAACAGGGCATTGATGCTCTGATCATTCCGTCGCTGGATCCAGGCCCATCCGAATACTTGCCTGAGCACTGGCAGGGTTGTAGCAAAGTGTCGGCCAGTCTGCGGGCATTGCCAGGTCACCGCCCACGGCTGAGCGCCAGGCCGACAGCCGCCACGGGAGAAAGACGGCGCAGCTGGGCTGGCACCGGCATCGAGCGCCGCAGAAGCTGGGCCGGGGCGCACGGCGTGGAAGCCCCGCCGAGGCACTGGGGCAGGGCGCAGGTGGTGGTGTGGCGCCTGACATGCTGTCGCGTGCAGCCAAGCGCCAGCTGGAGCAGGCCTCGTGGCTGGCGCATCAGCGTGGGCCGATATGGACCTGCTGGCCGGTATCTGGACGAGCGTCCTGCGCCGCCGGCCGAGCTTGCGGTGGTGCATCTGGCGGAATTCCTGTGTCGAAACTGCCGAGGCTGGCCGCGCGCGCGCCGCCATGGCGAAAGGCGCCCATCACCTCGATCTCGTCGTTGGACGACATCGCCTGGCTCACCAACCCGCGCGGCAAACGATGCTCAACCGGTGTCT